>Ga0209511_1001935_pt1 | contig 17582 bp, 13 predicted proteins | sample SSSSmetaG_FD_184141 | JGI IMG/M metagenome (GOLD analysis project Ga0209511, IMG submission 184141) | Glacier valley bacterial and archeal communities from Borup Fiord, Nunavut, Canada, to study Microbial Dark Matter (Phase II) - ​SSSS... | ecosystem: Environmental > Aquatic > Freshwater > Ice >...
CAGCCTGAATGCGTCGTTCTTCCACCTCGGTGGGCTCCTCGGGCCGGCGATCAGCGGGGTGCTCATCGTGCTGGTCGGATCGGGCTGGTCGATCAGCGTGAACGCGGTCGCGGCCATGGTCGTCGTGGTGACTCTCGGCTGTATGCGGGTTCGGGAGTTATTGCCGTCGCCCCGCGCCATCCGCTCGAAGGGTCAGATCCGCGAGGGTGTGAAGTACGTGATCGGAAAGCCGACCATCTTCTGGCCGATGGTGATGCTCGCCTTCGTATCGACCTTCGGCATGACGCTGCCCGTGCTGCTTGTCGCCTTCGCCGACAGTGTCTACCAGACCGGAGCGGCAGGCTACGGGCTCTACAGTTCGGCGGCCGCCGTCGGAGCGCTCACCGGGGCCGTGCTCTCGACCCGCCGGATGAATGTGCGACTGCGCACGATCATGTTCGCCGCAGGTCTTTTCGGCCTCGCCCTCATCTTGGCTGGAAATACCCCCTGGGAGCCGCTTTTCCTCGTCTTCCTGGTGAGCATCGGCGTCACTCGCCTGCTCTTCGCCACCGGTGCCGAATCGATCGTGCAACTCTCCACCAACCGAGCGATCCGTGGCCGGGTGATGTCGCTCTATTCGATGGTCATGCTCGGTGGCCAGGCCCTCGGTAGTCCGATCAGCGGTGCGATCGCCGATCGATTCGGAGTTCAGGCCGCCATGACAGTGGCCGGAATCGTGCCGGCACTTGCCGCGATCGTGATCGCGATCGTGCTTGCTCGCAGCGGAAAGCTGTCACTCCGCATCCGGCTGAAGCGGATGCATCCGCTCGTCTCGATCGTGCCGGGAGGCACCCGCTAGGAGCGCTGGTCGCGATCGAGCATCGCCTCGACCTCATCCACGGCCATCACCGGCATGGTGTTGTGGCTGAGAGTCTGGCTGATGTCGTTGTGCACGGTGTCCACGAGGCCGTGGAGCATCTGCACTGCATCATCCACGATCTCGGTACTACGTTCCTTCGTGCCGTGCAGCAACCACTTGGCGATCTCGATCTCGGCGTAGAGCATCGCTCGATGCCTCACTTGGCGGTCGCTCGACCCCCGAGCCTGATTGTAAGCGTCGAAGGCGGCCTCGGCGACGTATTCACCACGGGCACCGAGAAGCCAGTACAGGTCACGAGCCGGATCCCCGACACTCAGCGACTGCCAGCCGAGCAATCCCGTGACCTCGCCGTCTGAACTGAGGAACGACTTGGCCGAGAGTCCACCATTAATTACGGTCGGCGCGAACTGCCAGAGTGGGCCGTCTTCGGTGGCCCTCTCCCAACGGCCGAGGAGTGCCGCCGGCACGAGGTTGGTCGCGCTCGCCCGGTCCATGATGGTGATCGTCGACCGCAGGATCTCCACCGGGCTGAGCACCGGCAGCCCGGCATCTGCGACGAATCCCGTCGGAAGCGTATGGATGGCCGCGATGGCTCGACCGAGAGCCGGAGCAAGGGGACTGGCGTTGGCGATCGCGGCGAGCTCTACCGGCGATCCGTAGACGAAGTCGTAGACAACGGCCCGAGTGCCGCTGATCGGTGTCTGGCCCGCGTATTTCGACACCGCGAACGGCAGGCGGGCGCGAACCCCCGTGCTGAGAGCGCGAAGGGAGACGAGGTCGGCCGACTGCTCTGCTTCGGCCCGCTCCGAGGTCGGAATGCGGATGATCCAGTGACTGCCGTCGCGCGTCACGAGTAGCGCAGACTCGAAATCGCCGTGGGTGCCCGACCCGAAACCACTGGCCTTCGCGACATCGAGCCCGGCAACAGCCGAGGTTGCGAGCGCGGCTAGAGTGAGGTGGGATCTGGCCATACCTCACAGGGTAGATCGTCCTCCGGCGGCCGGTGCCAAACGCCACGCCCTTCCCCCTTCGATGATTGGTGCTTCGATGTCTACCGACGCTGCGTGGCAGAACCCCGCGACGGAACCCGATGCGTCGCCCTTCTACCTGTCGCCCCTCCCTGTCTCGGCACTGCCGCTCTCCCGTCACGGGCTCGACCGCGACTATCTCTCGCGCAGCGACCCCGACCTGTTCGAATCCCTTCGACACGATCCGCGGATGCGCCAGCTCGTGCTCTGGAAGGGCAAGGCCTTGCTCGACTCCGGTGGTGCGCTCGACCTGTTGCCCCACGACGCCGCGCTTGATTCCGCGCTGAGGCTGTATCTGGGGCGATCTGTCGGATCGGACTCGCCGGGTGATCCGGTGGTCGCGGTGATCGTGAGCGATGACACCGCGATGTCCATTGCGTTGCCGGAATCCGACCGGTGGGGCGATCTCCGGGCGCTCGGCAACACTTTCAGCGATCGCGATGCCGGGCTCTTCACGGCCGCACTGGCTCTCGCCAACTGGCATGACTCTCACCGTTTCTCACCGCGAACCGGTATGGCGACCATCGCCGGCCAGGGGGGCTGGGTGCGCACCGACACGGAGAGCGGACGCGAGGTCTTCCCGCGCACCGACCCCGCCATCATCGTCGGAATCGTGGATGCCGAGGACCGCCTGCTGCTCGGCCACAATGCGATGTGGCCGGCCAACCGCTTTTCCCTCCTCGCCGGTTTCGTAGAGCCCGGCGAGTCGCTCGAGAGCGCTGTCATGCGTGAAGTGTTCGAGGAGTCGGCCATCCGCGTCGTGGACCCCGTCTATCTCGGGTCCCAGCCGTGGCCCTTCCCGGCCTCCCTCATGCTCGGGTTCATGGCGCGCGTCGACCCCCAGGTGGAGTCGATCCTCACCCCGGATGGCACGGAGATCCTCGATCTGCGCTGGTTCAGTCGAGACGAGCTGACCTCTTCTCTCGACGACATAGGCCTGCCCGGTCACACCTCGATTGCGCGCGCGATCATCGAGCATTGGTACGGCGGTCCCATCGCCGACCGTCGGCAGTGGTGACCTCGCCAGAGTCCCTGCTCGAAGCCCTCGACGACGAGCAGCGCGTCGCAGCGCAGACCCTGCTCGGTCCGCTCTGCATGCTCGCCGGAGCCGGCACCGGGAAGACCCGGGCGATCACGCACCGCATCGCATACGGGGTCGCCACCGGCGTCTACGCCCCGGATCGCGTGATGGCTCTCACCTTCACCTCGCGCGCGGCGGCGGAACTGCGCGGTCGTCTGCGTCAGCTGGGAGCCACGGGCGTGGCCGCGCGCACCTTCCATGCGTCCGCGCTCTCTCAGCTCGGCCACTTCTGGCCGGAGGTGATCGGGGGACAGATGCCCCGGCTGCTCGACAGCAAGGGCCGAGTGATCGCCCAGGCCGCCGAGACCCTGCGTCTCAAGCTCGATACCGCTACTCTGCGCGACCTCGCTGCGGAGATCGAGTGGCGCAAGGTGTCGCGCCTCACGCTCGACCAGTACGCGGCCGTATTGCCGCAGCGCACACTGCCACCGTCCCTCGACGTCGACAAGATGGTCGCCATCCATCGCGCGTACGAATCGGTGAAGGATGAGCGCCGGCAGCTTGACTTCGAAGACGTGCTGCTCGCGACGGCCGGCATGATCGAGGCGGAGCCGCGGGTCGCCCAACAGGTGCGGGAGCAGTATCGCTTCTTCGTCGTCGACGAATACCAGGACGTCTCGCCCCTCCAGCAGGCGCTGCTCGACCTGTGGCTCGGTGACCGGCAGGATCTCTGCGTGGTTGGCGACGCGAGCCAGACGATCTACTCCTTCGCCGGTGCCTCCGCCGACTTCCTGCTCGGTTTCCCCACCCGCTTCCGGGAGGCAGCGGTCGTCCGTCTCGAACAGAACTATCGCTCGAGTCCGCCTATCGTCGGCATGGCGAACCAGCTGATGCGTGGACGCGCCGGGGCGCTGGCCCTTCAGGCCTCCGCCGGCGCCCCGGAGGCGGTCGCGAAAGCCGCTCCCACCGTGACGGGCTTCCCGAGCGAGGTCGCCGAAGCCCGGGCGGTCGCGGGCCAGGTCGCTGCCGCCATAGCGGGCGGCACCCGCCCGCAGGATGTCGCCATCCTGTTTCGCATCAACGTGCAGTCGGCGCCGCTCGAGGCGGCCCTGACCGATGCCGGGGTGAGCTTCCAGCTGCGCGGCGGCCCCCGCTTCTTCGAACAGCAGGAGGTGAAGCAGGCGCTGATGATGCTGAAGGGCGCCGTCGTCGGGGCGACACGTGAGCCGCTGTTCAAGACGGTGAGCGACGTGCTGCGTTCGCTCGGGTGGACCCAGGACGCTCCCGGGGTGCGCGGGGCGGTTCGAGATCGCTGGGAATCTCTCAACGCGCTGATGGGGCTGGCCGAGGCGTCCGCCACTGGCACTTCCCTCAAGTCATTCGTCGACGAGCTGTTCGAGCGGGCAGCCAGCCAGCACGAGCCGACCATGGCCACGGTGACCCTCGCCACCCTGCATTCCGCGAAGGGCCTGGAGTGGGACACGGTGTTTCTCATCGGGCTGAGCGACGGTTACCTGCCGATCACCTACGCGAAGACGGATCGGGCCGTCGAAGAAGAGCGACGCCTGCTTTATGTCGGCATCACCCGCGCGCGCCGTCGACTGCACCTGTCCTGGTCGTCGGGGGCTTCGGGGCGGGGTCCCGAGCGCCGCGCGTCCCGCTTTCTCGCCGGGCTCGCGTGAGTTCCCGCGCCGCCGCAGAGAGCATCTTCGGCGCCAGGTACCTCTGGGTCACGGTCGGGAGCAGCGCGCTCGTCTTCCTCGCCGCCTTCGAGTCCCTGGCCGTAACGACCATCATGCCGCTGATCAGCCGCGATCTCGACGGTGCGTCCCTCTACGCCCTTGCTTTCGCCGGTCCGCTGTCCACGGCGGTCATCGGCATGGTGATCGCGGGCAACTGGTCCGATCGCACGGGCCCGATCCTGCCTCTCTATGTCTCGGCAGCGCTCTTCGCCATTGGTCTCCTGGTCGCCGGAAGCGCGCCGAACATGGCTGTCTTCGTTGCCGGCCGTCTCGTGCAGGGGCTCGGAAGTGGCGCGATGACCGTCGCGCTGTACGTCGTCGTCGCCCGGCTGTATCCCCCCGCACTGATGCCGCGCATCTTCGCAAGCTTCGCCGCGGCCTGGATCGTGCCTTCGCTGATCGGTCCGTTCATCGCCGGTCTCGTCGCCGAGCTGTGGAGCTGGCACTGGGTGTTTCTCGGGGTGGTGGGGCTCGTGATCGTGGCGACGGCGATGCTCACTCCGGCCACGCGGATGTTGCGGCTCCAGCCTCTCGAACGCACCTCGACCCCGTGGAATCTGGGCCGCATCGGCTGGGCGCTGCTCGCGGCGGTCGCCGTGCTCGTGGTCAACCTCTCGGTGGACGTCGGCGGGGTCGCCGCGGTGCTCGTGCCTCTCGTGGCGCTGGTGGTCGCGGTCGTCGCGGTGCGGCCACTGCTGCCTCGCGGCGCGCTGGTCGCCCGTCGGGGACTGCCGACCGTCATCCTGTTGCGGGGGCTCGCATCGGCGTCATTCCTCGGGGCCGAGGTTTACCTGCCCTATCTCCTGGTGCAGCAGTACGCCTTCTCACCCACCTTCGCCGGCCTCGCGATCACCGGATCCGCGCTGTCCTGGTCGGGAACCTCCTGGCTCCAGGGTCATCTCGGCGAACGTCTGCGCCCGGCCACCGGAATGAGCGTGGGCATGTGGCTCGTACTGGGTGCCGTCGTGGTGGCGTTCATCACGGCGGCCCTCCACCTGCATCCGGCCGTAATCATCCTGGGCTGGGTGGTCGGCGGGGGAGGCATGGGCCTCGTCTACCCGCGCACAAGCGTCATGACGCTCGCACTCTCCGGTCCGACGGAGCAGGGTTTCAACAGCTCTGCGCTCTCCATCTCCGACTCGCTCGGAGCAGCAATCGCGCTCGCGCTCACCGGGGTCGTCTTCGGTCTGCTCACCCGGCCCGGCTCGACCGGCGCGGGTGCCTCCGTCGCTTTCGCGGGCAGCTTCGGCATCGCCGTACTGTTCGCGATCGTGGCGGTCTGCGTTGCGCGCCGGGTGGTGCCACGTGTCACTCAGGCCGTGAGCGAGCCGCAGCCGCACTCGGGATGACTGCGCCACACGCGCAGCATCCGTTCCCCGGTCGCCGCATCGATCTCTATGGTCGTGGCACCGTCTGGGGCCGTGGCACCGTCTATGGTCGTGGCACCGTCTGGGGTCGCTCGGGATTCGATGCGGTGCACCATCCGCTGGGCGAGCACCAGTCGCGCCACGGTCGTGGCAACCTCTTGGGCAACGAGGGACGACTCGAGACCACTGTGCCGCTGCCAGAGTTGCGAGGCCATCGCCGGCCAGGCCGGATCGGAGTCGGTGCGATGCCGTTCGAGACAGTAGAGGCACGGTCCGGCTCCCGGGCGGACGATCGGACCGACGCTCACGGTCTCGTCGCCGAAGACCACCGCCAAGTGAGGGATGTCGCGGCGCAACCACCTGCCGTGATCCTCGGGTTCGATCACGAAGTGGGTCACCATCACCGCGATCTCCGGGTGCGCCTCCGGCTCGTCAGCGATGACAGCCACTCCGCTCGCGCCGAGTAGCGCCCGAATCAGGTGCGCGGTCTCTCCCTCCCCGGTCACGACCACGGATGCCGGGGCGAGCCGGGTCACTGCATGTTCGAGCGCCGGCTCGAGCGCCCGCATCAGTGCGGCGAAGGCTTCGTCGTCGAGGCCCGCCGAGCGGCCGATCATCCGGGCTCCCGAGCTGCTCACGCCGGTGACAAGGGCGGCGATCACCATTTCATCGGCGTGGGACACCGCCTGGAGCACCACGCGGGGCCGATCCAGCCCGAGTTGCAGGCTCTGGGGCGTGCGCCAGATGGGCGGGAAGCGGGGATCGAGTCGAAGCACCATGCACGAAATGATGCCGTGCCCGCGCGATCGGCGTCGCGCGCCGTCCACAGGTCGTCAGGCGGGGCGGTCCCCACCGCGATCGTCGTCGGCCTCATGCGGGCGGTCGTCGCGGTCGTCGTTGAGCAGGTCTTCGATCGCCTGGTCTACGTCGTCGGCCGCGGCGTCCGGTCCGGAGAGTGTCGCGATGAGCGCCGCCGGGTCGTCGATGTCGTCGGAGCCAGGCAGCAGGTCGGGGTGCGACCACAGTGAGTCGCGCTTTTCGTCGCCGACCTCGTCGGTGATCTTCTGCCACATCACTGCTGCCTCGCGCAGGCGGCGGGGCCGCAGCTCGAGCCCGACGAGAGTGGAGAACGCGGATTCTGCTGGCCCGCTGGCAGCGCGCCGGCGACGCACAGTCTCGGCGATGGCGGCGGACTTCGGCAGGCGGGCGGTGGCCTGCGCGGTCACGACATCCACCCAGCCCTCGATGAGGGCGAGCACCGTCTCCAGCCGTGCGAGAGCCGCGAGCTGCGACTCCGACTTCGGCGGGATGAGCGCACCGCTCACCATTGCCTCACGCAGCTCTTCGGGGTTGGACGGATCGAAGTCGGCCGCAAGCTGCTCGAGCCGATCGGTGTCGATACGAATGCCCTGGGCGAATTCGGTAATCGAGGTCATCAGCTGGAGGCGCAGCCATTTCGCGTGACGGAACAGCCGGGCGTGAGCGAGTTCACGCACCGCGAGGTAGAGCTGCACCTGGTCCTGCTCGATGTCGAGTCCGGCGCCGAAGGCCGCGACGTTTTGCGGGAGGATCGCAGCCTGCTGGTCAGAGTCTGTGGTCGACCCGAGCAGCGGTATGCCGATGTCACCGCCGGAGACCACTTCACTGGCGAGTTGGCCGACGACTTGGCCGAGTTGCATGGCGAAGAGGGTGCCTCCGACGTTGCGCATCAGTTTGGACGCGCCTTCGATCATGCCCGACATCTCCTCCGGCGCCTGGTCGCGGAGCACCTGGGTGAGGGAGTTGGCGATGCTGAGTGCCACCGGCTCGGCGAGCTGGGTCCAGATCGCCATCGTGGCGGTGATCCACTCGGTGCGCGACATCAGCCGCGGGGTGGACGTCAGTTCGGACACGTAGGTGGCCTCGTCGAGCCAGAGGGCCGCCACGTGAAAGGCCTGTTCGAGCGCGGATCGATCCGCCGCAGAAGTCGCGATCACGTCTTTGGCCGCGAGCGTCTTCGCCTGCTCGAGCGCGAGATCCCAGTTGATACCGTCACCGCTCGACTCCATTGCGGTCTGCAGCTGGGCGAGGAGGTTGCGGATCATCTCGGGGTCGTCGGGCAGGCCCGCCGCACTGGCGAGGCGAGCAGGATCGATCTCCCCGTTTCCGGAGAGGAACTGGCTCAGCATGTCGCGGAATTCGTCTTCCGGGTTCTGAGCCGAATCTTCAGGCATGGGAACTACGCTAGCCGGTGCAGATCGCACACGGTGTGTGTATCGAGTTCATCACGCCAGGCTGCTCTGCGCCCGTGGCGAACAGCCGCAAGGAAAGGACCCCGGTGGCACTGTTCATCGACGACGGCCACCAGTCGGCACCATCCACGGCGAGGCGCCGCTTCAGCCGTCTCGGCTGGGTGCTTCTCGTGGCCGCGGTGTTCGGCACCCTCGCCTTCACGCTCGTGCCCGCCCCCTACGTGATCGAGCAGCCGGGCCCCGTCTTCAACACTCTCGGCACAGTGGCTAACGGCAAAAAGCAAGTGCCGATGATCGAGATCCCCGGGCAGAGGACCTACGCGACCAGCGGCGCCCTCGACATGCTCACGGTGAACATCGATGGCAGCCGCGAGCAGCCGCCCAGCTGGTTCGATGTGGCTCAGGCCTACTTGGACTCGAGTAAGGCGGTGCTTCCGGTGGATGCCGTCTACCCGGTGGGCACCTCGGTGGAGCAGTCGAACGCCCAGTCAACGGTCGACATGCAGAACTCGCAGAAGGATGCCGTGGCCGCGGCTCTCACACATCTCGGCTACACCCTGCCCGCGTCGCTCACCGTCGGCGGACTGTCGCCGAAGTCGCCGTCCTCTGGCATTCTGGAAAAGGGCGACACGATCGTCAGCGTCGACGGACAGACCACCGACAGCGTGCTCGGCCTGCGCAGCATCATCGCCAGGGCCGGCGCTGGCACCCCCGTGAGCATCGCCATCGAGCGCGGGGGAGCGGCCAAGACCGTGCAGGTGACGCCGGAGCTGAGCGGCGGAGCGGATCCGGTGCCGATCGTGGGCATCTTCCCCGCCATCGTCTACAGCTACCCCTTCGACGTGAAGATCCAGCTCGAGAATGTGGGCGGACCGAGCGCCGGCCAGATGTTCGCTCTCGGCATCATCGACAAATTGACCCCCGGAAAGCTCAACGGCGGGGCACGGGTGGCGGGCACCGGCCCGATCGATGGCGACGGAGTGGTCGGACCGATCGGAGGCATCCGCCAGAAGCTCTACGGGGCGCGCGCTGCCGGCGCCACCTGGTTCCTCGCTCCTTACGCCAACTGCGACGAGGTGACGGGCCACATCCCCAGTGGCATCCGGGTACTCGCGGTGAAGACGCTCGATGACTCGCTCGCCGCCCTGAAAGCGATCAGGGCCGGCGCGAGCACGAGCGGTCTGCTCGCCTGCCCTACCGGCTAGCCGCCGGAGCGCCCTCCCAGACCAGACCCTTAAGATGGGAGAGCACAGCATCCGCCACAAGCCAGGAGCAGTCTCGTGACGTCCACCCCCACAGAAGAACGCCGACCTGCATCGCGATCGAGAGCAACCCTCCTGATCACGCTGGTTGTCGTTGCGGTCCTCGTCATCTTCTTCTTCATCTTCGCGAGCCTCTATACCGATTGGTTGTGGTTCGAGCAGCTCGGGTTCCTCAAAGTGCTCACCACCCAGTGGGTGGCGAGCACGGTGATGTTCCTCATCGGATTCCTTGGCATGGCCGTCCCGGTCTTCGCCAGCATCGAGATCGCGTTCCGTGGGCGTCCGGTCTACGCCAAGCTCAATGCGCAGCTCGACCGGTACCAGCAGGTGATAGAGCCCCTTCGTCGTCTCGCCATGTGGGGCATCCCCGCAGTGATCGGCATCTTCGCCGGTGTCGCGACCTCCTCCCGCTGGCAGCTGGCTCTCGAGTGGATCAACGGTGTGCCCTCGGGAAAGGTCGACCCCCAGTTCCACCTCGACATCTCGTTCTATCTCTTCGCGCTGCCGTTCTACCAGGCGGTCGCCGCCTTCGCCTCGGCAGTCGTGCTGATCTCGGCCATTGCCGCGATCGCCACCGGCTACCTCTATGGAGCGCTGCGATTCAACGGTCGTGAGGTGCGAATCTCGCGCACCGCCCGCATCCAACTTGCCGTCACCGGCGCGGTCTATCTCGCCCTGCAGGCGGTGAGCATCTGGCTGGACCAGTACGCAACCCTCAACACCAAGACCTCGAGCACGCTGTTCGAGGGCGCGTCCTTCGCCGACGCAACCGCGGTCATTCCCGGTCGCCAGATCCTCGCCGGGATCGCTGCCGTCGTGGCGATCCTGTTCGTCGTCACCGCGGTCATCGGCCGCTGGCGCTTCCCCCTCATCGGCACGGCACTGCTTCTGGTGAGTGGCCTGCTCATCGGATCCGTGTACCCATGGATCGTGCAGAAGTTCCAGGTGGAGCCGAACGTGCGCACGCTCGAAGCGCCCTACATCCAGCGGAATATCAATGCCACCAGGGATGCCTACGGCGTCGCCGGTGTGCAGGAAGAGGCCTACTCGGCCAAGACGGACGCCCAGCAGGGTGCGCTCCGCAACGACGTCGACACGACAGCATCGATCCGCATCATCGACCCGGCCCTGGTCTCGGATGCCTTCGGCCAGCTTGAGCGCATCAAGCAGTATTACCAGTTCAACAAGTACCTCGATGTTGACCGATACATGATCAACGGCAAGTCTCAGGACACCGTGATCGCCGTGCGGGAGCTCAACCAGTCCAACACCAACGCCGCTCCGAGCTGGTACAACAACACCCTCGTCTACACCCACGGCTACGGCGTGGTCGCGGCGTACGGCAACCAGCGCTCGAGCGAAGGCTTGCCCGTGTTCCTGGAGTCGGGTATCCCCGTGACCGGTGATCTCGGTAAATTCGAGCCGCGCATCTACTTCGGTGAGGAATCACCGGTCTACTCGATCGTGGGCGGTCCGAAGGGCGGCAGCAAGATTGAGCTCGACTACCCAGCGGGCGATTCCAATGCCAATCAGAATGCGACGACCACCTTCTCGGGCAACGGTGGGCCGAAGCTCGACAACGTGTTCAAGAAGCTGATCTACGCCATCAAGTTCCAATCGGAGCAGATCTTCCTCTCTAACGGAGTCAACGACCAGTCGCAGATTCTCTATACGCGAAACCCTGCAGACCGCATCCAGAAGGCGGCGCCCTACCTCACCCTCGACAGCGACCCCTATCCGGCCGTCGTCGACGGGCGGGTGAAGTGGATCGTGGACGGATACACGACCAGTGCGAGTTATCCCTACTCCGCGATTCAGCAGCTGAGCAACGCAATCTCGGACACCTACACGCCGACCCCGCAACTGGCGCTGGATGACATCAACTACATCCGCAACTCGGTGAAGGCCACCGTGGATGCCAACAACGGCAAGGTGACGCTCTACGCCTGGGATGACAAGGATCCGATCCTCAAGACCTGGCAGAAGATCTATCCGTCGACGGTCAAGCCGATCAGCGCGATCTCCTCCGACCTGATGAGCCATGTGCGCTACCCGGCGGACCTGTTCAAGGTGCAGCGCGAGATCCTGGGCGCCTACCACGTGACCGACCCGAGCACGTTTTACTCATCGAGCGACGCGTGGACTACGCCGGACGACCCCACGAAGTCAGGGGGCGCGCCTCCTCTCCAGCCGCCGTATTACCTCACAATGAAACTCCCTGGTGCGTCGAAATCGGCGTTCTCGCTCTACTCCACCTACATCCCGAGCTCGAAGGGAGCCGGTACAAGCAACATCCTCACCGGTTACCTGGCGGCGAATGCGGATGCGGGCTCCACCAAGGGTGAGGTCGCGAATGGCTACGGCAAACTGACGCTCCTCGCCCTGCCGAAGCAGAACTCGGTGCCCGGCCCCGGCCAGGTGCAGAGCAACTTCAACACGGATACCGCGGTCGCCAACCAGCTCGCGTTGCTCCAGCGCGGCAACACGACGGTCGACCTCGGTAACCTGCTGACAGTTCCGGTCGGTGGCGGGCTGCTCTATGTGCAGCCGGTTTACGTCAAGTCGAACGCGGCGACGAGTTACCCGATCCTGCGCAAGATCCTGGTGTCGTTCGGTGACAAGGTGGCGTTCGAAGACACGCTGGATGCCGCCCTCAACTCCCTGTTCGGGGGGAACTCCGGTGCAAGTGCCGGTGACGGTGGAGTGACGCCGACGCCGACGCCGACGCCGTCACCGGGTACCGGTACTGGTACACCCACCCCGGGCACAGGAGCGACGAGTGCCGCGCTCAAGGCGGCCCTCGCCGATGTGCAGACTGCTCTCACCGCCCGTGCTGCCTCGCTCAAGTCCGGGGACCTCAGTGCATACGCGACCGCCGACGCTGCTCTCGTGACCGCCCTGAACAAGGTGTTCTCGCTGGAGCGGTAAACCCGTCTCCATCCCGTGGTAAGCTTTTATACGTACCGCGGGGTGGAGCAGTTCGGTAGCTCGCTGGGCTCATAACCCAGAGGTCGCAGGTTCAAATCCTGTCCCCGCAACAAATCTGGCCGGGAATCCCAACGGATTCCCGGTCAGAAAGTTGTACGGATTTGATCCGGTCATCATTTACTCATCACAAACCCTCTGCGGGTCGACGTTTTACGCCGCGTCATGGCCTTCGTCCATGGGCTCTTTCGGGATGTCTCGGAATCCGTGGGAACGCCGACGCACCTATGGGGCATGGACCCTACATCTGCACTCATCAATCGTCCGCCTGTGGTGCCTGGCGGTTTGGAACCGCTACTGAGCATCGCCGAATTGGCGGGTTATCTCGGCGTTCCGATCGCGACGATTTACGACTGGCGCGTCGACCACAAAGGGCCAAGGGGCATTCACATCGGTCGCAGCGTGAAGTTCGCGGTCTCGGACGTGCAGGCATGGGTGGACGCGCGTCGCGAACCGGCCCCGCCGGACTCGTCCGCCGGGTGGTGATGGCTCGTGGTTAGGCCGCGCACCCCGATCGGCACCTTCGGGGCGATCAGCACAGAGGCTGCATCGAATGGCAGCGCGATCGCTCGCACCCGATACCGCGACCAGGACGGGCGCCTGCGTTTGGTCCAGGCCACCGGGGCGAACGCGAAAGCGGCGGAGCGGAAATTAAAGACCACGATCGCGCACCGCACCGCCCGCAGCGCTGATCCGGGTGTCATCTCGGCGGACAGTTCCTTCGCCAAGCTCGTGGAGCTGTGGTTGGAAGACCTCGACCTGGAGGGCCGGATCGCCCCCAGCACCCGGGACCTGTATGAGTGGAACATGCGCCACCTGGTCATGCCCGCCTTCGAGCACCTCGCCCTGCGGGAGGTCAGTGTCAGCAGGACAGATCGGTTCTTGAAGGCTCAGGCCGTGATCAGTTATAACCGGGCCAAGCAGTCCAAGGTTGTCCTCAGCCTTGCCCTCGGACTCGCGGTGCGCTACGAGGCCATCGCCCGCAATCCGGTCCTGTCCGCCTCGCGCCTGCGCAAACCCAGTTCGAAGACTGTCGCGTTGACGGTTGAGAAGGTTGATGCGGTCCGCGCCGCCGTCGGACGGTGGCGCACTGGGCGGGGTCTTGCCGGGCCGAAGCCGGACGGGCAGATCGGGCAGATCATCGAGGTCATGCTCGGCACGTCGGCCCGCATTGGCGAAGTCCTCGCCCTCCGCAAGTGCGACATCGATGTCACAAGCACCCCGGCCACGGTTCGCATCTGCGGCACGGTCGTGTCCCCGAAAGGCAAACCGACCTACCGGCAGGATCACCCCAAGACTGCCGCCTCCCGCCGGACCGTGTCTGTTCCGAGTTTCACCGCCGAGGTGCTCAGGGAACGTCTCGCTTCTCTGACCGACGACGACCCGGAGCAGTTGCTGTTCCATAGCCGCAACAACACCCCGTTGACCACTAACAACGTCCGCCGGCGCTTGCGGGCGATCCTCGACGAGGCCGGAATTGGCGGTGTCACCCCGCACGCATTTCGCCGTACTGTTGCCACCGTCATCGACCGGGCTGCCGGGACTGACCTTGCCGCCGAGCTTCTCGGGCACGCCTCGCCGGAGATCACCCGCGCGTATTACATCGAGAAGCAAGACGCGGTGAACCCGCGCACCGCCGAGATCCTCGAACAACTCGCCCCCAAAGCAGCGTCACGTGCCGTGCTCGACGCGGCAATGGAATGAGTCAATGAGGTCGAGCAAACCGCAGCGCACATCGGGCGATCGCTAATTCGGCGGTCCTTTCCGAGCTAACTACGGTCCCTCAACCTTTGCGGGACCGGTAATTTCCGTCAAGAGACGGTCCTGCAGAATCTGCGGGACCGGGAGTTTCCTTCAGAAGACGGTCCTACAGAATCTGTAGAACCGTGCGGTATAGCGATCGAGTAGGAGCCGGGGGAGGTGCGGAGTCGGCTCATCCGTCTCGTGCGGCGCGGAAATTGGCCACCCTTTACAGTCACAGCGATGGGGCTGGCGGTCTGCGGTCCGGCTTGTTCCGATGAACCGGGAACGGGCTGCTGACGTCACGCTCCGGCTGCTCGCGACGGACCGCTGAGCGGCTCAGGAAAGCCCCATCCGACGTGTTGCCTGCCTGATGGTCGCGGAGTGCGGCGGCCCAGGCGAGGATGCGTTGCTGCACTTCGTGGAACGCCTCGGGTGTCACCCCATATTCGGATGCCTCCGAGGGCAGGTAGTTCACAACGCGGGAGAGCTGTGCCGCGAACATTCCCTCGTCGAATCCGTCGTCGTGCTCGTGCCCGAGCGCGATGATGTCGGCGTCGGTGTAGCGACCGGAGGCACGGATCGCGTCGAGGTCGAGGAAGTCCCGCACCTCGCTGCGGGAGTAGACGGCGGAGAGTTTGCCCGCCACCGCATCGCGCTCGGACAGCACCGCCCCGACGCTGAGCGTCACGGGCGGGTCGGCGCGCCAGTTGGTCGCGAAATCCACATCCAGCAGCGCGCCGTCGGGGTCGGTCGCGCGCAAGCGGGCGAACAACGGGACCGCCCGCAGCCACGTCACCGCGTACCCTGCCTCACGTAATGCATCTTCGGCGCGGGTGAGAGCGGCCCGGAACTCGTCGACCGTTGTGGTCGGACCACCAAACAGGTCGATATCTTCGGTCGGGCGTTCGGTAAGTCCGTGCTCGCGGATAGCCCCCGATCCAGCAAGCGCAAAGCCCGAGTCGCCGACCGCACCCAACAGCACCGTCGCGATTCGCCGTTGAGCTTCCGCCTCGCCGGTCATCGTCGCCCTGCCTCCCCGACTATTCGGCCAGGTTCGGGAAGCGTTCCTCCCAGAGTGCTCGGCAGCGATCGGGCAGCACGAGGTCGGGCCAAAGTTCCTGCAGCAGGCCGACGTTCAGGAGCTCCGCTTGCACCGCCGGCGTCCCCTCCCGCACAATCGCTCGATATGCCGCGCGCCGTTGACCAAGATCGTCCAAGTCGAATACACGCCGCGGGCCCCAATGCACCGTGATCGGTAGCTCCAGCAACCCCGACGCGGGACCCTGCAGGATATCCAAGAACGAAGGCGTGTCGTAGGGCACGATGTCCTGGTACAGCACTCGTCCGTCCGCCATCACGCTCACCGCCTCCTGCACTTGCCGTAGATACATTCATTCTACGAAAGGCGCTGGCGATTACCTCTAGCCGGCCCGAATCTCCCACATGTTCGAATGTTCGCTGTCTCATGCGGTGCTCGCATGTCACGGCGTCACATCCCGATCCCATGTTCGGTGAGGGGTGGGGGCGTGCCAGTGATCCTCCGCCCCTTCCATCCCGGCCCGCTCCGGCCCGGCTCAGGATGCGGCGCACGGGTGGGTGGGGTGGTCGGGGTGTTGGGTTGCCAGGTGATCGCGCCGTTGTGGGACCAGGCGGCGTTCGCAGCCTCCCACACCCGGTCCAACGCTTCGGCGGCGCGCGTCAGTGCGGCGGCGGCGCGGGCGGCTTCGAGGGACCCTGCCGCCCGGTCGCCGGTGTCGCTGGCCGCGGAGGGTTGGTTCGTCCGGTGCCACGCGGCGAGCTGCTCGAGCACCTGCTGCAATCCCTCGACCGAGCGGGTGATTGAGCCCAGCACCGGGTAGGTGTCCTCCGCCGCGTCGAAATGGCGGGTCGCGTACGCCAGCCCCCGCAATGCCTCACGTGCCTCGTCGGCATCCTCGACCGGGTTCTGAAATGTCGGCATTCCTCGCACCCCTTCCGGTCGCGCCCCGCCCCGTCCGGCGATGGCCTCCCCGTAAGGTGCGCGCCCCATCCCACCGCCGCAATCGCGACCGGGCTGCGCGCACGCTCAGGAGTTGCACGAGCCCCGGCCCCGAACGCCCGACGAGCGGCACCCTCACCCCGCTCACGGCCAGCGACCGCGACCTCTGCGATCCGTGCCCAGAGACTCCGATCCGCTCCGGCTCGGATGCCCTTCAGATTTACCCACACGTTGGCACCAAGGGTGCGCGTGGGTGCGCTTTCACACCTTTCCTTGAGACGACCCCTGCCGTGGGCGTCTCGGGGGGGCTGCGCCGTGGTGATGTCGATTCGGGTGATGTCGGCGGGGCGCGGTTTCGAGTACCTGCTGAAGTCGGTTGCCGCAGGTGATGGGGACCGTGATCTGGGTACCCCACTGACCCGCTATTACACCGCCCAGGGAACCCCGCCTGGGACTTGGCTCGGGTCGGGTTTGGCTGGGATCGGCACTGACGAGGCGGGGCGACTCCACGAGGGCGATGCAGTAACCGAGGAGCAGTTGGAACGGTTGCTCGGGTCTGGGGTGGACCCGGTGACCGGGGCGAAGCTCGGAGCGGCATATCCGGTGCTGCAACCCCCAGCGCGCCGCATCGCAGCGCGTGGCGCAGAACTGGGTGTCTTGAGCGATGATGCGACTCGGTCGCAACAGGTGGCGCAAATCGAGCAGGAGGAGCGCGCACGGATATCGCGCACTCCGGTTGCGGGGTTTGATTTGACATTCTCCCCGCCGAAGTCCTTCAGCGCCCTATGGGGGGTGTCGGACGTCGCGACGCAATCGTTGCTCGCGCGGGCGCACCATGCCGCAATGCGCGACACCCTCAGCTTGCTGGAGCGCAAGGTCGCAGCAACGAGGGTCGGGCGCGGTGGTGTCGCATCGATGCCGGTGCGCGGGGTGGTCGCGGCGGGGTTCGATCACTACGACACCAGGGCCAGTGATCCGCAACTGCACACCCACGTGGTTGTGTCGAACAAGGTGCAGGGGGTCGATGGGAAGTGGCGCACCCTGGATTCCTGGACCTTGCATAAGGCGACGGTGGCGTTGTCGGCGTCGTATAACGCGTTCCTTACCGATCGTGCGACGCGATTGGTTGGGGTGTCATGGTCGCCGGTCCGGCGGCGTAGCAGCCAGTTCACCGGTTGGGAGATTAGCGGGGTTCCTGCGGAATTGTTGGCGGAGTTTTCACGTCGCACCCTCGGGGTCGAGGGTATGGAGGGGATCGAACATGCAGCGCAACGGCTGATCGGCGAGTACCGAACTGCGCATGGCCACTCCCCGTCGCAGGCGGCTGAGGCACGGTTGCGGCAGCAGGCCACCTTGCAGACGCGAC
>Ga0209511_1001936_pt1 | contig 17566 bp, 16 predicted proteins | sample SSSSmetaG_FD_184141 | JGI IMG/M metagenome (GOLD analysis project Ga0209511, IMG submission 184141) | Glacier valley bacterial and archeal communities from Borup Fiord, Nunavut, Canada, to study Microbial Dark Matter (Phase II) - ​SSSS... | ecosystem: Environmental > Aquatic > Freshwater > Ice >...
TGCAAAAGGGTCGTAATTTTGGCGCTGAGGCGTTGCTTCACGGGGCAGAACGGCTTTGGTGGCGTAGGAACCCCAAAGGTCGGGCTGCCCCGTTTTTATGCCCCTACATTTTTAGTAGGGTAGAGTAAAGAAAAGGTTGTTTCGCTTTGCGCGCAATGATTGGTTAAAACAAGCAAGCAAAAACCCACCATCTCACCAGTTCACCACCTCACCACTCACCGCCCATCCGCCAGCCGGTACACGAACGCGCCCTGCTCGCTCACGTCCCAGGTGCGGAAGCCGGCGGCGCGCAGGGCGGAGTCCTGGCGGGCGACGTACCAACGCTGGCAGGAGGAATCGAACACGACCCACGCGGCGGAGCCAAAATGAGCGGCGAGCGCGTCGGGGTAAAGGCGCGGGTTGCGGCGCAACACGACGACATCGGCGGCCGGCGCGACTACAGCGGCAGGCGACTTCGACCCAGCCGGCCCGGCCAGCCGCCGCAAGCGGCCGCGCACGAAGGCCACCCGCAGCCCGCGCCATTGGGCGAGCACGAGCGGGGCGGGCGGGTAGCGAAAGGCGGCTTCGGCGCTGTCGGGCGGGGCTACGGCGCGGGCGGGCACGGCCGCGTCGCGCCAGCCGACGCGGTAGGCGGGCTGGCGCGCGCGGCGCAGTATCAGGCTGGGTTTGAGGCGGTACGTGCGCTCGGTTTCGGAGAGCGGCAGCGAGTCGGCGGTGACGAACTCGACGGCCGCGCCCTGCCAGAAGCCCACCACCGAGCGCCGCGGAATGCTGTACACGACGAACTCGCGCAACGGAGCCACGGCCCGCGCCTCGGCCAGCCGGCTGCCGCCGTAGAGCGCCAGCAGTAGCACCGACCAAGCGGCCCAGGCCAGCCGCCGGCTCGCCACGAACACGCACAGCGCGGCGATGAGCAAGAAAATCAGCAGCGTCTGGGCCTGGCTCAGGTGGATGCCGCCCACCACGGCCCCCGGCAGCAGGCGGCCAATCAGGAAAATATACTCGTTGAACAGCCAGATTAAGCCCTGAAAAACGTAGCCCACCAGCCGGGGCAGCCAGTCGAGCCAGGAGAGGGCGGCGGCGGGCAGGGCCAGCCCCACGAGCGCCACCAGCCCTTTAGTCAGCAGTAAGACCACGCCCACGTACACGGCGACGCTCGAAATGGGCACCGCTATCAGGTTCGACAGCAGAAAGTTGAAGGGAAACTGGTGAAAATAATATAGCCCCAGCGGAAACGTGGCGACTTGCGCCGCCAGCGAGAGGGCCGTGAGCTGCCAACTCGCGTCGGCCAGCGCGGCGAGGGCGCGCGTGAGCCCTTGGCGGGTCGGTCCGTGCCAGCTTCGCCGCTGGTCGAGCACGTAGTTGCGCGGGTCGAGCCAGCGAACGATGCGCGGCTGCAAGTACACGATGCTCAGCACGGCCAGAAACGAGAGCTGGAAACCCGCGTCGCAGAGCAGGTACGGGTTGTAGAGCAGCAGCAGAAACGCCGCCGCGCTGAGCGTATTAAACAAGCTGCTCTGCCGCTCGAACGCCTGCCCCACGATAACGAGCGTGAACATAACCGTCGCCCGCAGCACCGAAGCCGACAGCCCCGTCAGAAACGCGTAGCTCCAGATAAGGGCCAGACCCAACCCGGCCGTGAGCAGCCGTCGACGACCCAGCGAGCGGCCCAGCGGCAGCCGCGTGAGCAGCGCCTGCAAGGCCGCGAACAGCAACCCGACCTGCAAGCCGCTCACGGCCATGATGTGCGTGGTGCCGGTGTTGGCGTACGCCTGCTTGGTTTCCGAATCGATGTCGTCCTTGAAACCCAGCACCAGGGCCGTGCCCAGGGCGTATTCGCGGGCGCTCGGCACGTAGCGCCGCAACACGCCGTCGAGCACGGCGGCCGCGCGCTGACTCAGGGCCACCGGCCAGCTCAGGGGCGCGTAGCCGAGCTGCTGATACTGCCCGAAATGCACGAACTGGGCGTGATACACCTGCCGATACGCCAGGTACTGCCGGTAGTCGAACTCGCCCGGGTTGGCCGGTCCTTTGGTGGGTTTGGGCGTGCCCTGCACGAGCCAGCGCTCGCCGTAGCGCGGGGCGGGCACCGAGTCCTGGGTTTCGTGGCGCGGCAGGCTCACGCGCACCCCGCCAGTAGCCGTGTGCCAGCGTCCGCCCACCCGCACGGCCCGCACCCGCAAGGTGGTGGCAAAGGTATTGGCGCGTACCACCGGGGCTTCGTCCACGACGGCTTCGTAAAACTCGATGCGCGGCACGAAGCGCCCGATGTGGTCGGCCCGCCGGCTTTCCGTCACGGCCTGCACCCGCGCCAGACCCAGCGCCGCCACCGCCAGCAACCCCAAAATGCCCACCGCGTCGGTGGCGGCCGGGGCGAATTGCCGCCGGCTCCAGGCCCAGGCCCCGCCGTAAAGCAGCACCAGGCCCGCCGCCCACGGCGCGGCGCTGCCCGCCCAGCCTTGCCCCAGGTAGAGGTAGGCCGCGATGCCCGCCATCAGCGCCAGCGCCAGACGCAGGAAAGGAGCGGACGACCAGGACAGCATGGGGAGCGCGAGTAAGTTAGGGTAGCAAGGTAGCTTGTGGTTCGCGGTGGTAAAGCTGTTTGAGTTGGCGCAGTGCGCTAATCGTCAATGCAATTACTGAGAAAATCCGCTCGATGTTTTTCAGACACAATTTGTGTCGCCCGATGCCGGAAAAACGACATTTGGTGGACAACTGCAAACGTCTCAATGCGGGCTGACAGCTCGTTTGCGGCGAGGGGCTGAGCGGCGGCGAAATGCAGCTCAATCAGCCAGCCGTGTACCTGATAATAATCCAGCAGCCAGGCGTGAGCCTCCGCATTCAACTGTTGAAACAGACCCGGATTCAGAACGGCCTGGTTATCAGTGTGCAGCAAGGCTACGGCTCGAAACCCCCGTAACAGTTCATTATACACGTTCGGCTCCAGGTCGGCCAGCTCTGGAAAAGACGCGGCGGTGAAGTCCAGCCACGCCAGCAGGGTGGGAAACTGGCCGGTCAGAAATAGCGCCTCGGCCACGAAGAAGTGGTAGCCGGCCGGAAACAGGTTGTAGAAGGCGGGCAGGGCGGGCCGGGGCGCAACGGGGCGCGGCACGGCGGCGGCCTCCCGCCGCAGTCGGTCCAGCAAGTCGGGGGGCAGCGGCTCGGCGGGGGCCGTGTGCCAGGCGGCTACAATCTCGGCAAAGGCGCGGCGACCCCGTGGGAAAGCGTGCGTCTCGGCCGGCACAGGCAAAGCCAGCAACCGCTGTAGCCGACTACGCCAGGCGGGTTCGTCTTCGCGCAAAAACTCGCCCAGAAATAAGGTGCCGTGCCCGAAAAGCTGCGCTTCGGCGCTCGACTTGTGGCGCAGGTATTCGCGCAGCACCTCGCCGTAGCTGCCGTTGAGATGGGCAATATCCACGAACGACTCCACGAAGAACTCCTGCCCGGCCGGATGTGCGGCCAGGCGCAGGGCCAGCGGCACGGCCGGCCCGGTGGGCGTGGTGGGCCGCGTAATCCGCCCCAGAAAGTAACCCAGCAAGAGCCGCTCGGGCGGCGCGAGCTGGGCCATGGCCAGCAGTTCCGGGATGTCGGCGGGGCCGGGGGTGGCCGGCGCGGTGGCGGCCAGCCCCGCCACGGCTTGCCCAAAGGCGGCAAAATCGGCGTGGCCGGCGTAGCGGGCCAGCGTGTCGAGGGTGTGCAGGTGGTAGCCGCCGGCCTGCTTGACCAGGCCAAAAAACCGCCGCAGGGTGCTGGGAATGAGGCGCTGCCCGCCCGTGGCAGCGGCTTCTTGCAGCGCGCTTTCCAGCGCGTCGCAGTGGCTGGGGTAGCGCAGGGGCTGGCCGAAGCGCGAGACGACGGCTTCGCGCAGGGCCGAGTGCAGCGGCGGGGTGAGGCGGGGCATGGGGAACGGCTGGTTTACGAAGGTCAAAGAAAAAGAAATTTTTGGCCTTTGCAAGCGGGGCGGGCAAACTGACACCTTTGTGCCATTCCAACATCACCCCCAATTCCCATGAAATGCACCTATTGTGGTCGCGGCGAAGTTCAGTTTGGCGAGGCATGTCGCGTGTGCGGCGGCATCAACCGTGACAACACCCAATCGTTGGATTCCTTCTGGGACTCTTTCAAGTCAGGTAAGCGCAAACGCCCCGCCGCCGATGACGATGACCGTGACCGTGACCGCCGCTCCTTTTTCAGCCCGGTCTGGGCCGTCCCGTTCAAGTTGCTGTGGTTGCCGGTGCGGCTAACCTGGTGGCTGGTAAAAGTGCCTTTCTGATGCTGAGAACACGCTTGCTTTCGCGCTGCCTCCCGGTTCTGCTAACCCTGCTGAGTACGGCCTTGCCCGGGCAGGCCCAACATACAGCCCCGCCGCAAACAACCGAGGCAGGCGTGAATACCGCGATTTGGGAAAAATTATTCGCGCAGGTCGATTCGCTCAGCCGGGCGGAGCGGGCCGAAGCCGCCGCCAACCCCGACTCACCGGCCCGCTGGGCCATCGAGGCGCAAGGCCGAAATTATACCTTCCTGAAATCCGGTTCTCCCCGCCATGAGTGGACCAAAAAGGAACGCGCCCTGGCTAAATCCTGGCGAGTGAAGCCCGAACGCAAGCTTTATGCTGACCTATACATCAAGGTGTACACCGAGTATCAGGCGAGTCTTGCGCCCGACGACCGGCTGGTCTGGGCCAAGCGTTTGGTGGCCGTTATGGACCTTACCCAGCAACTGGCTGAGGGACAACGTCCCGAACTACTCGAAGCCATTCAGAAGAACCCAAAATACGAGAATATCCTGTTTTTTGACAAGCAGGAATACGAGGAACTTCTGGCTTTTCTCGGAATACGCTAATCAGTGATTGCACCGCCAACAAAAACACTTTCCCTACTCCTTTTATGACACCCACCGTTCGTTTCCCCATGCCAGTGGTTTTCCTGAACATCAACCGGCTTTACCGCGCGGATTTGACAGACACGGAATTATACGACATAACGCGGCGGGCGTGGCGAATGGCTGCCCGGCGGCGAGAGCGCGTTCGGCTGGCTTTCGGCGTAGTGCAGGGTCATATAAAGTCCGTCTACCAAGTGGCAGAGGCAGATTGGAAAGATTGTGAGGGAAAATTCGCAGGCAGGTGCGAGTTTGAGTGCGTCCTGACGGATGAGCACCAGGCGTACATCGGGCAGTCGGTTAGCGAGTTTATGCCGGCCGGTGCCCGGTTCGTGGTGCGCTACAATTTCGACCAATAAAACGGGTATAAAACGAACAATAAATCAGGCTTTTTCTGAAAACGAGAAAGCCAATAATAAACCAGAAATCACTTTTCACTAACCGGCCTCGCGGCTACAAACCCAATCCTCATGCGCTTACCATATTTTTCCTTATTCCCTATTGCCAACGGCCTGGCGGCCGTAGCATTGCTGCTATTTGCCACGTCCTGTTCATCCTCTGCCCCGAAAGAAATGCGCTTGGAGCCGGCCTCGGCCGCTATCACCGGCGACCTGGGGGAGTACGTGGAAGTAATGCCCGGCACTTATACCGTTTCCGCGTCGCAGGAATTTATGGCATCACTCGAAACGCACGTCAAATTTAAGGTGAAGAAAGTCCTGCCTGCCGGGAAAGATGTCGAAACAATTTCGTTGGACGTGCTTACCGCTGACGGAATGCCTGTGCCTGGCTTGGGCAAACTCGAACTCGCAGGATTCCGTAGTAGCAGCCTCGACCCCTTGCGGGCCGCGTTGAAAACCGGTGCTGGTGAGGTGGTATTACCGCTCTACATGAGTAGCAACAGTAGCGCGACCCTGACCGCGATGGAAGCTCACCAAGCCGATGCTAAGAAATTTGCCGTAACGGGCGCTTTGGAAGAGGTCAAGAGGGCCGTAGCGGCGCGTGGGGCTTCCTCCTCAGCCGAGGACGAGAGTGGCACCACTACGAGCAATTCCGATAAGCAAGACTGCGACAAGTTTCTGACCGATTTCGAGCAGTTCGTGAACTCCTACGCGACAGTGGCGGCCAAATTTTCTCAGAATCCCGCTGACATGAGCATCATGTCGGAGTACAGTGACATGGCGACTAAGGCGCAGGAAATGCAGAGCAGTAAGCCCGGCGCATGCGAAGGCGACGCGGCTTTCATGAAACGCTATCTGCGTATCACGGCGAAAATGACGAAAGCTGCCGCCGCGCAAGCAGCCGGCTCGGCCAAGATGATAGACCAAATGAGCAAGCTGAGTCAGTAGAAGAACCGCTCGTCCGGTGAGCCTGCCAAATCAGCCACCTCTCGGCAAGTTGGTCGTGATACAGCCAAAAGCCGCCTCTGGGTTTTTCAGAGGCGGCTTTTGGCTGATATCGGGCCTACCCCAGCACCATCTTGTAGTGCGCAATGTCGCACTCCTCAAACATCTCCCCCACCTTGCTGAAGCCCAACCGCTCGTAGAGCGGCATCGCCCGCAGCTGAGCGTGCAGATAGACCTGGGCCGCGGCGGGGGCTTCGGCTGCCACGTCGGCCAGCACCTGCCGCACCAGGGCCTCGCCCACGCCCTGGTTGCGGAAGGCGGGCAGCACGGCGAAGCGCTCCAGCTTGACGCCGTGCGGGGTGGGTCGCCAGCGGGCGGCTCCGGCGGGCTGGTTGTCCGCGCCACTCAGGGCCAGGTAGTGGCGGGTGGTGGGTTCGCGGTCATGGGCGTCGTATTCGTCTTCGAGCGGTACGCCTTGCTCCTGCACGAACACCTGCTCGCGGATGTCGAAGGCCGCGTCGAGGTCGCGCAAGTCGGTAATTTTGGTCACGGTCGTCATAGTCGCAAAGATGGGCGGGGCGCGCTTTACCCGACCATCCACTACTCCCAACCGACCTTTGCGGCATGGATTATCTGCTAACTCCGCTGGGCCGCTTGCGCCTAGTGAGCCTGCTCGAAGGCGCGTCGCTGCTGGTGCTGCTGGGCGTGGCCGTGCCGCTCAAGTACCTGGCCCACTTGCCCGGCCCGGTGCGGGTAGTGGGCATGGTCCACGGGCTGCTGTTCGTGGCGTACTGCGTGCTGCTGCTTCAGAACACCATCGCCCGCGACTGGTCCGTGCGCAAGGCCGCGCTGGGCTTGCTGCTGGCGGTGCTGCCGTTCGGGGCGTTTTACGCCGAGCGGCGACTATCTCAGCCCGCGGCGTAAGACTCAATCAGGTGAAAGTCAGCGCGGACCAATTTTCTCGACAGTGTCGAGAAAATTGGTCCGCGCTGACTTTCTATGCTTATCTCTTGAATTCGCCAGACACTGTCCGGCGAATTTAAATTAACAGCGAAACTGGCATGGCGAGGGGCAAGCTGAAGCTTACCCTACAATTCCTGCTCGTGGTTCACCGGCAGGCTGCCGTGCGAGGGGCCGGCGTCGGGGTGGTCTTCGGGGCGACGATTTTCGACGCGGTCACGGTCCCAGGGGCGGCGCGCGCCTAAGTCGGGGCGGTTGTTGCCTTCGGGGCGGGGGCGCTCGGCCTGGCGGCGCTGCTCGGCCACGTCGAAGCTGTCGTAGGCCCGCACGATGTCCTTCACCAGGCGGTGGCGCACCACGTCGTCGGCGTTCATCTCCACGTAGCCGATGCCGGGGATGTCTTTGAGGATGTCGAGCGCCTGCATCAGGCCCGATTTCTGGCGCGTGGGCAGGTCAATCTGGGAGCGGTCGCCGTTCACCATCACCTTTGCCGATGGACCCATGCGGGTCAGAAACATCTTAATCTGGCTCGGGGTCGTGTTCTGGGCCTCGTCGAGCAGCACGAAGGCGTTGTTCAGCGTCCGGCCGCGCATGTAGGCGAGCGGGGCGATTTCGATGATTTTGTTTTCCTGGTAAAACTTGAGCTTCTCGGCCGGAATCATGTCCTCCAGCGCGTCGTAGATGGGGCGCAGGTAGGGGTCCACTTTTTCCTTCATGTCGCCCGGCAAAAAGCCCAGGCTCTCGCCGGCTTCCACGACGGGGCGCGAGATGATGATTTTCTTGACCTCCTTATTCTTAAGCGCCCGCACGGCGAGCGCGACCGAGATGTAGGTTTTGCCGGTGCCGGCGGGGCCGAGCGTGAAGGTCAAATCGTGCTTGAGCACGGTGTCCACGAGCTTTTGCTGATTGGGCGTTTTGGCCTTGATGACCCCGCCTTTGGCCCCGAACAGAATAACATCGGGCGAGGCGGCGAGCACCCGCACTTCGGCCTCTTCGGAGGTAGCCGAGAGGTACTGGTTCACGTCGCGGTCGGTGATGGAGCCGTACTGGTGGTAGTGCTCGAGCAGCGAGCCGAGGATGTCGTTGACCCGCGTGATGGCCTCGGTGGGGCCTTGAATCTTGATTTCGTTGCCCCGCGAGACGACCTTGCTGCCGGGGAATGCCGCCGCGATGCGGCGAATGTTGGCGTTATCGGCCCCGAGGAAATCAACCAGGGACACGTTTTCGAGGGTGATGACTTTTTCGACCAAACAGGGGGAGGATTAGGGAGTAGGGAGAAGGGATTAGGGACTTGTCGGGGAATGGAGAAAAGGCAAAAAAACAGACAAGGGAACACTGGCGTAACCGGCGAAGGACCTATGTAGCCTGACCGGCCGGCGCCGGGAGCCGCACGGGCAGCCCGCAAATGCGGCTACTTTTGCGGCCGCGCCGGCCGGGGGGCCGGCCGATAAACAATACTACGAAAATCCTGGCAACTCGCGGGCCGGGCGCTACCCGGAAGCTACCCGGAAGCTATTATGGGGCTACTGACGCTGCTGACGGATTTGGGCTACCGCGACCACTACGTGGCCGCGCTCAAAGCCCGTTTGCTGCACCTCGCCCCCGCGCTGCCCGTGCTCGACCTGAGCCACGGTGTCGAGCCGTACAACATCGCCCACGCGGTCCACGTTCTGGGGGCCGTCTTTCGGGATTTTCCACTGGGCACCACCCACTTAGTGGCCGTGAGCGACTACGGCACCAGCCCGGCTGGGGCCGTCACGACTCCCACCTGGCTCGCCGCCGAGCACGAGGGCCACTATTTCGTCGCCGCCGACAACGGCCTGCTGCCGCTGCTGTGCGATGGTATCCCTGAAAAAATGGTGCGGCTGGATGTTACTGGTTTCTCGTTGCTCGTTTCTGGTTCGAATGACGAGCTAAACGCTGATAATCAACAAGCAACAAGCAACAAAAAACAAAAAACCTTAAACCCAACCCGCGACGTGCTGGCCCCAGCCGCCGTGCGCCTGGCCCAGGGCGAGCCGCTGCTGAGCCTGGGCACGGCCACGACGGAGGTGTACGTGCTCACCAACCGGCAATTACGCCTGCAGGACCACCGCATCACGGGCCACGTCGTCCACGTGGACCACTACGGCAACCTGATTACCAACATCTCACGTGAGGCGGTCGAGGTCGTGGGCCGGGGCCGGGCAGCCACCATCCACTTCGGCCGCGAAACCGTGCGCGAGCTGCGTCCGCACTTCGCCGCCGCCCCGCCGGGCGAAATCGTCTGCATCTTCAACCCCCAAGGCTGCCTGTGCGTGGCCATCAATCAGGGCCACGCCAGCGAGCTGCTGGGTTTGTATTTCGACTCGCAAGTGGACGTTCGTTTTAGTGAGTAGTGACCAGTGACTAGTGATTAACGGGGGCGACCATTGTCAACAAAAAAGCCACCTGGTGCTTCCAGGCGGCCTCTTTGCTAGTCACTAGTCACTGCTCGCCAGTCACTACTTAAGCGCGGCCTTCAGGTCATCCGTGGCGACGGTTTGGGCGGCTTTGGCTTGGGGTACGACGGCGGCCATGCCGAAGAATTCGTGGACGGTGCCGGCGTAGAGCTGGTAATTGACTTTCACGCCAGCTTTGCCGAGGTTATCGGCCAGGGTTTTGCCTTCGCTTTTGAGCGGGTCGTAGTCGGCCCCGATGATGGTGGTAGTGGGCAGGCCTTTCAAATTAGCCCCAACCAGATTGATGCGCGGGTCTTTGCCGTCGGCGGGCGTGCGGAGGTAGTGCTTGAAAAACCAGCCCATGCCGGCTTTATCGAGGGGCAGGAAGCCGGCCGTGCTAGCCTGGTACGAGGGTGTGTCCTGGTCGTAGCCGGCGATGGGATAGACCAGCACCTGGTATTTGGGCAGGGCTACTTTCTTGTCGCGGGCCATCATGCTCACGGCGCAGGCGAGGCCGCCACCGGCACTTTCGCCCACCACGGCCACCCGGTTCGGGTCGCCCTTCATCGAAGCGGCGTTTTTAAGCACGTACTGGTACGCGGCGAACGCATCGTCGTGGGCAGTCGGAAACTTATGCTCCGGGCCTTTGCGGTATTCGACCGACACGACCACCGCGCCAACTTGCTCGCACAGCGCCTGGGCCGAAGCGCGGTAGGTGTCGTTGGTGGCGATGACCCAGCCGCCGCCGTGGTAATAGACAATGACCGGGAACGGTCCGGCCCCGCCCTTCGGCGTGTAAATGCGGGCGCGCACACCGGGCATGAGCACTTTGCCCGTCGTGTCACAAGCCATCGGCGGCTCGGGGAGGTTGCTCGCGCGCATCTGCTTCTGGAACGCTTCGGCCGCGCCGGGCTGCTTGCGGGCCTCGGCGGGCGTGAGCGAGGGCAGCGGCTTGGGCTTGAAGCTCATCAGCTGCTCGACGACGGCCTGCATCTCGGGGCCGATGTTGGGTCCCCAGGCGGGCTTGGGGCCGATGGGCTTGACGGCCCCGGCGGTCGCGGCGGCTACTTTAGCGGCGGCGGTGTCGGGGGCGGGCTTGGTCGCGTCGGCTGGGGTGGCCGTCGTGGTTTGGGCGGTGGTGGCGGCCGGTTGGCTGTTGCACGAGGCCAGCAGCGAGAGCGCCGCCAGGGCTGGAGTAGCCAGCCAGAGCGGCCGGAGGGGAGAAGTACGCATCAGGGGTCAGGAAAAGGAAAAAATGAGTGAGTAAGCCGAGCTTTACGGCCTGACGCTGGTTTGGGTTGAAATCAAACCGGTTCGCCTGTTGGCTCTGCTGCTTGTACTTATGCTGATTCGCCTCGTGCGCCTGCCGCTGCATCCCGACCGCGTCGCCGACTTTCTCCACCTCTTCGAGCAGGCGCGGGCGCGGATTCGGGTCCAGCCCGGCTGCCTACACCTCGAATTATGGCAGGATGCCGACGCGCCCGCCACCTACTGCACTTACAGCTACTGGACCGACGCGGCCGCGCTCGATGCATACCGGCGCTCGGCGTTGTTCGGGCAGGTGTGGCCGGCCACCAAACGGCTGTTGGCCAGTCCGGCGCTGGCGTTTTCCGTAAGGAAGATTGAGTTTACTGAGACATGAGACGTTAGACAGGAAACTTTTCTCGGTGAGAATCTCCTGTCCAACGTCTCATGTCTTGGTAAAATAAATTTCTGCTCCCTATGCCCGACACCCCCAACTACTTCGCCTTCTATGGCTTGCCCGAAAGCTTCCAACTCGACGAAGCTGCCCTGCAAGCCAAATACTACCAGCTCAGCCGCGAGCTGCACCCTGATTTTCACGCCCAGGATACGCCCGCCGCCCAGGCCGAAGCCCTACGGCTGAGTACGCTCAACACCGATGCCTACCGCACCCTGCGCGATGCCGACCAGCGCCTGGCCTACGTGCTGCGCCAGCACGGCCTGCTCGACGAAACCCGGCAGGAGCAGCTGCCGCCCGATTTTTTGATGGAGGTGATGGACCTCAACGAGCAACTCATGGAAGCCGAGGCCGGCGACCCCGCAGCCGCTGCCCGCCTCGGGGCCGAAACCCAGGCGCTGCTCGATACGCTCGATGCCGGCATTCAGCCCGTGCTGGTCGGCTATGCACAATTGCCGCCCGACCATCGCCCCGCCGCCCGCCAGCAGGTGCTGACGTACTACCTGAAAAAGCGCTATCTGTTGCGGCTTCGCCAGCAAGTGGCTACCTTTGTCGCTCACTCAGGAGCTACCAGCCTGGACGAATGAAGCTGCCCGGATGGCGGAACCGGTAGACGCGATGGTCTCAAACACCATTACCGCAAGGTGTGCCGGTTCGACTCCGGCTCCGGGTACAACTCTGTCAGATGTCAGGGTGTGAAAAGACCCTCGAAATGCCCCTAAGCTACTCTGCTAATGGCTTTTCGAGGGTTTTTTCATGCGTTGTCCGGCGTGAACCCCGCGCTTCCCGACGTGAGAAATGCACCCACTTTCCCACCCAACTACGCACCCAGTCACGCACCCACCAACGCACCCATTATGACTACCCACTTTGAGCGACGCGCCGACCGGCCAGATGCCAGCGGCCGGGCTGTTATTCGGATGCTGGCTTACTTCGACGGGCAGCGGTTGTTTGTAGCAACTGCGGAAAGATGCCTGGCTTCTGAGTGGAACGAGGAGAAGGGTTGTTTTCGACGCTCGTTTACCGACATTGACAACGCCGAGCAGCGGCTCAAAGCACTTCGGGCGCGGGTTGAGACGGCCTACAGCAACTTGCTCACGGCCGGTACCAAGCCCACGTTGGCCCTGATGCGTGCTGCACTAGCGCCCGCTCCAACGGTGCTGGTCGCGCCCGCGCCCAGCCTGGTGGAACTGTTGGATGAGTACCGGCGTGTGCTTGTGGGGCGGGGTTTTCGTTACAACACACTCAAAGCTTACGGCACTACGCGCAATGCCGTAGCAGAGTGGGTCAGCACTTTGCCAGGCACTATTACCACAGCTGAGTATGATGCGGCTGCTCATGACGAGTTGCTGAGCTGGCTCAGGTCAGAGCGAGGCAACAGTCAGAATACTATCGCGGGCGTGGTCAAACAACTCAAGCCGTTCCTGGCGTGGGCGCGTGATGACCGAGGCCAGGCGCTGGCCATCAACCCGGCGAAGCTGCGCGTGGAATGGGAGGACGTGGAAAAGTGCTGGCTTACGCCCGACGAGCTGGCACAGGTAGCGCGGGCGCTGCTGCCGGCTAATTTGGCTCTGGTGCGTGATGCGTTCTGCTTTTGCTGTTACACTGGCTTGCGTTATTCAGACCTGACCACGCTGCACAAGGGCAACCTACAGCAGTGGGATGGGTCCACGGTGCTGCGGCTCACTCAGACCAAGACCAAAACCAGCGTGAGCATTTACCTGACCCCGCCCGCGTTGGCGCTGCTGGAGCGCTATGCTGACACGCGGGCGCGCTTGCTGCCAGTGCTGACTAATCAGGTGATGAACCGCTATCTGAAGCGCATTGCGCGGCTGGCTGGGGTCGAGCAGCCCGTTGAGCTGGTCGAGACGCTGGGCGGGCGGGTGCTGAAACGGGCTGTGCCGAAGTGGGAGCTGGTGACGATGCACACGGCCCGCCACACGTTTGCGACGCAAAGCCTGATGCGCGGGATGCCCATTGAGATACTGCAAAAGGTGCTTGGCCACGCGAACATCAAAACCACGTTGATTTACGCGAAGGTGGTTGAGGACTTGCAACACCAGACCATGCGGCGGGTGTGGGGCGGTGCTATCGCGGTGCCAGCTGCTGATGTGAGTCAAGTTTGTGCCGTCGAACCGCTAGCGGCCTGAGCCTGTTTCTCGCTCTGCCGACCTGACCCTTAGCAGGTAGTACTTGGGGATGGGCTCATTGCACCTGGGGGCTGGCCAATGATTGGTAGCAGTGCGTCGTTGCAACCCAACGGCCGGTGCGCTTGATTAGTGGACACAGCATTGTCCACGGCCCGCTTGTGCTGCCAGCCGTGCCCGTGCGGGCCACGTAGTCGCCTTGCAGCAGGCGGTTGGCCCCGTCGTACAAGTAGCCATAGGCCCGCTCCACCCCATCCCTACCTCGCCAGCGCTGGCCCGTGATGTTGCCGTTGTACTGGGGCACGGCGAAGCCCTGCTCATAGTGCAAGGATAATGAGAACAGGTCCAGCGGGCTGGGCTGGTCGGGCGAGTTAAGCGACATGAGCCAGCCCCTGGGGTTGTAGGCGTACTTGACTTGTTGCAGCAAGGCCCCGCTGCCCAACTGGCGCTGCACGACCTGGCCGATTTCGTTGTAGCGAATCGAGTCGATGAGCACCGGGCGGGCCTCCACCCCCAACAGCTGCTGGCTGGTCTGGGTCAGGCGCTCGGCGTGGTCGTAGCGCATCGTCTCGCTCACCAGCAGCGGGTCGTGGCTTGGCCCCTCGTGCCGGCTTACGCTCTGGCGCACCTTGCCCGCGAAGTCCAAGACGCTCGTCACTAGCTCCTGACCGTCGCGCGCGTTGGTGCTCTGCACCTGCACGGGGCGGGCTTTCTCGTCGTAGAAAGTCGTCGTCGTAAGCCACGCGCCGGGGGCTGTGGCCAGTACGCCTAGCACACGGGTACGCGAGCCGGTAGCCAGCCCTTGCGTACGCAAATCAGCTACGGGCGCGGCGTTGCCGCTACTGGTGAGTTGGGCATCAAGTTGGGGGTCGTAGGCCACGTTCGCCTGCCCGTCGTTATCGAAGTCGTAGTCATCGAAGTAGGCCACGCTCAGCAGCTGCGCCGCCGCCAGGGGCGCGAAGTAGCCTGCGCTGGCCGCACCCGTGCCCAGGCGCGGATACGCCTGGGTGAGGCTGTAGCCCTGGCCCGGCTGCCCGGCCGCCCCACTCAAACGCTGCTCCCACAAGGGCAGGGCGGCGGCGGCGGCTTGCGTGTCGGCTTCGGCCTGGGCCGTGGCCTGGGACACGTTGCGAGTGACGAGGCCCGTGAGGATGACCCGGCCTAGGGCATCGTATATAATTTCATTACTATTTTGGATGTGGCAGAAAAATTATCGTGTCTATCTGTATCGATACAGGGTCATAGAACTTTTTTATAGTATAATCTTCCAGCTGAAAGTCAATTGGGTACGTAACTACTGGGCTATTACGATGAAGCAGTTGATACTTTAAATGCACTGGTATCACGTATAAACTATCAAGTGGACTGTACTTATAACTATGTTGTAGCAATTTAAATCGTTGGGATGGGTTCGCAATTGCTAGCTTGTAATCTCTATTATAAATTCCAAATGATATACCATCTCCTAAATTTGATTTGTGCAAAGATTTTAGGTAATGTGATTTATCCATCTGACAGACGGGCACGAATATGATTGGAAATTTAAATGGCTCTTGCGAAAATAAGAAGCCATCGCCCTCAAACCTGTTCGAAAGAACAGGTGGGCAAGCTTGCTCACATCCATTAGAAATGGCAGCTATCATTATGATGTAAATAAACTTTTTCAATGTCGTATTCTACGAATTGGGTGTAAGTCTATATGAATACCACTTGGTTCATAAGGTGTTCGTGTATTCCCTTGTGAATCCCTATCAACAAGCTGATTTGAAGGATAACCTTGAATTGGTTTATTTGAGGTAGGTAAGTGCTCACCATATAGTTTATACTGTAAATAATACCAGCAGTCGAAACCGTTACCATTGGGAGTAGCCATTCTGTCTCCTTCAAAACCGGGGTGTGGCTCGGAGTCCCGGCTGTTAGTCCACACCTTAGGATTTCGGTCGAATGGACCTATGCGTTCGTCGTATCTGTCACTCAAACCCATGAAGTGCAAAGTTTCATGAAGTATAGTATTGTTATCAGAGCCACCTTGCTGCACAACACCAGTATTACCTGTTTGAGTTGGTGAAACAGGAGTAACCTCTGACATCGTTTTGCTACTTTCTGGTGAATCATTGAATGTCAATATGTTCTCGCCTGCCTTTAAATCTTCCTGTTGCTTGTCAGCACTATATTGATAAGTAACTCCAATAGAAACTACTACGCCGTCCACTTTCTGATGTCTAAGATTAGTCCCTGCAAACTTATTAAGTTCATCAGCTCTCTTTTGGGAAGCTCCTGAGCCTTTGATAAAAACAGTAGAGGATATATCGATACCTGTAATGTCACCTTTTTTATTCCGCAGAACTGTTAGAATAAAATCACGACCATCGGGGTCAGTAGCATTGACGGGATTGTTTGCTACATAATTATAAGGCGATAACATGGCGTACTTAGCCGCCATTGGGTCTAAAGAGTTAAAGCGTGGCACTTGCGGGTCGTAACACCGCGACCCATAGTCCGACCACCCTAACCCTAAATCAAGCTGCTTTTCCTTGCCATTGAATTGATAATTATTTAGTTCTCGGATACCGGGCGTACTATAATCTAACCCAACGATGCTCAGTCCCCACGGCTCATAATTGTTCTCCTGCACTTGCAGGCCCGGGCGGTGCTCGATTTTGACGTCATCGAAGAAGACATCCGTGTCGCTCTCGTTGCCCACGTACGCCGTCACGTACCCGTCCTGCGGCACCACGACTTGCAGGCGCAGCGGCTCGTAGTTGCCCCGCGCCGCCGTACTCAGCGGCTGCACCTGCTGGCTGATAAGACTGGAGTCCTGGCCAAAGACGAGCAGGCGCACGTAGCCCTTGGGTACGCCGCCGCCGAGCTGGGGCAGTTGCCGCAGGCCGGCGGCGAGCCCGACTTGGAGCAGCGGCAGGTTCGGGCGGCGGTAGCCGTCCACACTGGGCACGGGCACATTCGGGGCGGGCGTGAATAAGCCCGCCAGCCACGAGGCCAGCGAAAACAGGAAGTTGCGCTGCACGGGCTGCTCGTAGCGGCCGAACGCGGTCACGATAAGCGTATCCCCTTTCTGGGTGGCGAGCTGGGCCAGCGGCCCCAGCGGGCGCGGGCCGGTGGGCGGGTCGGCGGGCAGCGCGTCGGCCAGGCGGTGCGGGCCGGCGTTGAGCTGGGCGGCGAAGGCCCCCGACAGGGCCAGGCCCGTGCGCACGGCCACGGGCGGGCTCACGCTGGCCGAGTCGAAGGCTTGGGTTTCGGCCCCGGCGTAGGCTGGTTCGAGCGTAGCGGTAATCGTGCGGCGCTGGCCGGCGCGGTAGGCCAGACGCAGGTTGCCCAGGTGGTCCTTGACGGTGTACTCTCTGGTGTAGCGCACGGTCGAAACGCCGCCCAGGTCGGTGCTGACGAAGCGCAGCACCCGACCCTCGGCGTGGGGAAAGAAGCACAGGTTGTCGGCCTCGTACTGGTACGGCCCCAAATAGTCGGTGCGCACGGGCAGCTTGCCGGTCTGATACACGAGCTTGGCCACCTTCTGCCCGGCGGCCGTGTAGCGGAACACCACGCTGTCAGCTCCTACGCCAAATTGAATCTGGCGGGGCAGGTTCAGGTAGTTGTATTTGATGGCCGTGATGCCCTTGTTCTTATCCAGCGTAAGGTTACCGTTCGCGTCGTACGTGTAATCCTGGTTGGTGGCTGAGCGGGCGGCGGCCAGCTCCTGGAAGTCGCCGGCCAGGCTACTGGGCGCGCCGTTGTAGCCGGCGGTCCTGGGCAGTTGATTCGTGGTGATGGTGTCCTGCACCCCGCGCAGCTGGTTGCTGTTGGCATTATAGGAGTAGGCGAGCTTATCGACCCAGCTGTACTGAGCGGGCAAGCGGCGGGTGGGCTGTTGCACCAGGCCCCGGCGCTGCATCCCGAGAATGTTGCCGTTCTCATCGTACTTGACCCGGCGCAGGGCGTAGCGCTGTAGCTCCTCCGCCCAGGGCCCCGTGGTAGCGGTGCGGGCCACGTAGTCGCCTTGCAGCAGGCGGTTGGCCCCGTCGTACAAGTAGCCATAGGCCCGCTCCACCCCATCCCTACCTCGCCAGCGCTGGCCCGTGATGTTGCCGTTGTACTGGGGCACGG
>Ga0209511_1001937_pt1 | contig 17559 bp, 10 predicted proteins | sample SSSSmetaG_FD_184141 | JGI IMG/M metagenome (GOLD analysis project Ga0209511, IMG submission 184141) | Glacier valley bacterial and archeal communities from Borup Fiord, Nunavut, Canada, to study Microbial Dark Matter (Phase II) - ​SSSS... | ecosystem: Environmental > Aquatic > Freshwater > Ice >...
ATCTCTTGACTCTTAATGTTAATTTATAGTACAATAGATCTTTACTATTTTGCCAAATACTAACCGACATACGCAATTTCAGAGGGATATTTGCGATATGCTACTGTCTTTTTCTGTCATTTGAAATTCCAATATGTTGTCCTGTCAGGAGCTGGATATATCCCGTAAGTTTATTGTTATCAATGAATGTGCCAATAACATTTTCAAGTTAGCTTACCTTTTATATCCATAATATTTTATGGTATTTCAGTCATTTTGCAGGACAAAAAATGATGGATTTTCAATTTGTATTAATTGAAAGTGGAAAATGAGCAGTAACTTGAATATATTTCTGTATAAATTAGGCTTGCTAATTACTCTTTTTCAAAGCTGGTTTAGCGTTATAATGATTTGTTGATTTTCAAAATAACAAGCGGGGAAGTTTGTGCGCTTTTATCCTTTTATCGAAATGACGACATAAATATTTTTTGTAGAAAAATGCTCCCCAACAATATATTCAAGGCTACAAATAAATCTCAAAAACATATTGTATTTTAATTTTAAAATTCATTACTTGCATTCGTTAACCAGGAAAAGACGAAGATAGACAATCGGCTCTCCATACCAATTAAATACGAAGTAATCAACAGATAATAGGCCGATCAATTATTGTATATATACAAAGAATTAAAACCGGTAATAGACAGATGAACAGAAAAATCGCGATTTTATTGGTGCCGATTGTTTGTGCAATTGTGGCTGGCATAATTTTCTTAATGATTCCGTCGGAAAATAAATCCCCAGAGTCCTCAATGGATTCAAAACAATTTGATAGATTATCAAAATTAATCGATGTAGCTGACAGTGTCAGAAATGCTGTTCCTGATTCTGCTATGGCTGATTATAATAAGGTTATTGCATCTCTACAAAATTCAGCGAAGGACAAAACAAAAATGCACCTTCTTGCCAGATCGTATGTAGGGATTTCGAATGTCAATTCTGAAGCGGGTGAGTATAAACTTGCCCTGAATAACGATTCTATTGCATTGGTTAATGCAATGGAATTTGATGACAAGCAAATGCAGGCAAAATCTGCTGTCATGAGGGGCACCACGCTTTACAGATTAGGAGAATACGAAAAGGCATTGAACAGTTATGAAAAAGCGGAAAAGCCGGCGATCGAAATAAATGATCTTGAGATTCAGGCGAAAATCTTCTCGAATCGGGCAATGATCTGGTTTCATCAGGGTGATCCTCAAAAATCTATCGAAGGATTCAGAAAAGCACTCAACATTGGAAAACTGATAAAAAATGATCCATTGATTGCTGGTAATTATATGAACCTTTCAAACGTCTTTAATAACCTGAGTAAAAACGACAGTGTATTGATATATAATGCGCTTGCCCTGGAATTATTTAAAAAATTAAACGATAAAAATGGTCTGGTATTGTGTTATCGGAATCTTGGGAATATTTATTATGATTTTGCTGATTTTGAAAAAGCAATTACCAATTACGAATTATCGCTTAAACATGCCACTGAATTAAACGATCAGCTCAATACAGCCAAAGCATATCATAACCTTGCCGAAATATATCTCCATATTGGGGACAATGCTACAGCAACCGATCTTTTATTTAAATCAGTAAAAATAAAAGAACAGCTCAACGACAAATTGAGTTTGGCAAAAGGGTATTATGGAATAGGAGCGATGTATTACAGCCGGAACGAGTATCCAAAATCACTGCATTATTTTAAAAAGTCACTGAATCTTAGTCTGGAATTAAAAAATACAATCCAGACCGGAAGCAGTTACAATAGCATTGCCAGTATTTACTGCGAAAAAAACAAGCTTGATAGCGCAATATTCTTTTATTACAAAGCAATGGAATTGTACAAAAAGACGAATTACATATATGGGATATCAAATCTGTGCATTAATTTGGGCGATGTGTATCGGGTAAAAAAAGATTACGCACAATCGGAGAAGCTCCTTTTAGAAGCATTAAAAACAAAGACAGAATTAGAAGAGGAAGAAGGCCTTGCACAAGCTAATTATTATCTTGCAAATTTGTATTTATCGATGTCTGAAAGGCCGGCGGAAAATCAGAAAAACTACCTGCTTAAAAAAGCTGTGGCGGCAGGGCTTGAATCATATAATATCGCCAAACGTATTGGAGCACTTCCTGTCAGAAAAGATGTCAGTAAAACGTTGAAGAAGATCTATCAACAGCAAAATAATTATTCCAAAGCATTAGAATATTCCGAAATATCTAACGTCCTATCTGATAGCTTGCTTAACAAAGATAAAATTCAGGCATTAACCTTTGCAGAGGCCAGGTGGAATGTTGAAAAGAAACAACAGGAGATCAATAACCTTGAGCAAACCCAAAAACTGCAACAGGAAATAATTCATCGTAAAGAGGCCGAAGCCCGACAACATTGGCTGATAATTTGGTTTATTGCTGCATTATTCTTTTTATCAGTTATTTCAACCGTCATTATCACAATGTATATTCGTAAGCGGAGGGAGACTATTTACCAAAAACAACTGGCAAGTATTACCGCCTTGCGCATGCAGAATACCAGGAATACGATGTCTCCACATTTCTTTTTAAATGTTTTGTCTTCTATCACAGGATTATCCGGACAGCCGGAGCGGCTGAAAGAAAAGCTAAGAAGTCTTGCGTTGTTGCTAAGAAAAATGATTGAAAATATTGATCAAACTGCCATTCCTTTATCTGAAGAGATCAAGGCAGTAAAAGCTTATATTGATTTATATAGCGATAAAATTCCGGGAACTTTTTCGGCAGAATACCTGATTGCGGAAGGAACAGACCTTGAAGGACTTATTCCCGCAATGATGATCCAAATCCCGGTTGAAAATGCGATTAAGCATGGGTTAATGCCTCTTGAAGGCGATAAGATATTGACGATAAGTGTGTCTGAATGTAATGGGTATCACAATGTACAAATAGAGGATAACGGTATTGGTTTAAAAGCTTCGAAGGGTCGTTCCACCGGGACAGGAACAGGGCTAAAAGTATTACTTCAAACCATTCATCTGCTGAATGCAAGAAACCAGTACAAAATCAATTTCGCAGTCGAAAATCGTGAACCCAACAATGCTTTTACTTCCGGAACGATTGTAAGCATTAAGATACCGAATGAATTCAACTATACCTTATAGCGCGAATAACATGATGTGAAAAATCCAAATAAGTCTGAAAAAAACCTAAAGAGCCATGAGTAACCTTGAAAAAATCAGAATTGCAATTGTTGATGACAACAAAGAGTGCATCAATGAATTAGTCGAAAACTTGTTGTTTATTACAGATCTCGAAGTATGTGGTACCGCCACCAAATACAAGCAAGCCGTTGATCTATTGCTGAAAGAGAAACCCGATCTGGTTTTTCTTGATGTTGAAATGCCCTGTAAAAGCGGATTCGATTTGTTGAAAGAGGTTCGCGAAAAAGGTGCCACATTTAGTGTGATATTTTATACGGCCTACGACAAATACATGATTAAAGCATTGCGCGAGCAAGTGCTTGATTATATTCTAAAACCCATCGATCCAGAAGAATTAAAAAATGCAATCGACCGTTTTAGAGCATTTCAGGAAACTCAAACAAAAATAATACCCGCTGATACATTATCCAATTTGAAAGGAAATTCCGAGAAAATTGCATTGCCTACCTATTTAGGATTACAATTTCTGGAGAAAAACCGGATCGTTCTTTTTCGTTGTGTGAGTGGAAAAAGATCGGAAAAATCATTCTGGGAAACTTTGCTGACCGATTCAACAACAATCCGGTTAAGCAATCATATAACCGCTGAAAAAATCATGAATTCACTGCCTGACGCAAGTTTCTTTCTTATCAATCAATCATGTATCATTAATATTGTTTTTTTGAATGGAATCATCTATAAAACACACGATTGCCATCTTATGCCCCCTTTCGATAAGCTTAAACTCACCATATCGCGTATGCAGTTTTTAAAGATGAAAGAAACTTTTGACGTTTTCTGAAACCGCTTTTGCCCAATATACATTCAATCAAACCCCGAAAGTTTACCAAAACCTTCGGGGTTTGCCTTTTTTTGCAGAATTTCTCTGATTTTTTACCAGATATTCCAATAATCAACAGGATATCCACATAAGCCTGTTTTGCCATTTTTAGGTAAACCTTGAAAACCTTTCTTTTACAGAAATTTGAATTTTACAGCTTATTTAAAACTTCTCTATTATGGCAACGAACGAAAAAAACAGCGTTATTGTAGAGCTTTACGACCTAACGCTAACTGAACGAAAAGACGACCGTTTTGGTCGTGTAGTAACCACTAAGTCGCTGAAGGAAGATGACTTAATTGGAATAGCCGTTTCGCGGCGGACAGACCTAAATCCAGTTACGTTAAAGGCATCGATGGAAATACTGAAGAGTATAGCCATCGAACAAATTGCCAACGGAGCATCGGTCAGCTTTGGCCTGGGATATTTTAGCCTTGCAGTTAATGGCGTATTTATTGGTGACAATGGCCCATGGGACAGCTCAATACACAGCCTTTCCATACGTGTTACTCCTACTGCTGAATTGCGCAATGCGATTGAGTCGGTATCTGTAGATGTACGTGGATTGGCAGCTTCCGGATTGTTTGTCAATTCGGTGACAGATGTTACCACCGGCGAAGAAAACAGTCGGCTCACGCCGGGCGGAGGGGTAAACCTTACGGGTAGCAAAGTTAAAATCGACGGCGAAAACGCTGCCATTGGCATTAGACTTACTAATCAGGCAACAACCGATGTTTATGTGATACCCATGACATCACTTTTGGTAAACGACCCATCGAAAATATCATTCATCGTGCCGGCTACTTTGGTTCCCGGCGATTATGTGCTTAGCCTCACTACCCAATATTCGTCTCCTGCCCAAACGCTAAAGGAACCGCGCACTTACACCTTCGACTATATATTGAATGTAGCTGATTAAATATCGGACTATGCGATACGGGCGTATCGGGGTGTGCGATATGAGCATATCGGAGAGTACGATATGGACGTATCGGGGCGTACGATATTGGGTAAGCGCGCCTCCCCATATTCGGGACAAACACAAGAGGTATTTTGGTAATAGCCTTACTTAACGTGAGGCTATTACTTTTTATAAATAGTAATTGCTACAGGAGTAAAAATTGGGGAGAACAATAAAAGCATTAAAATTTAATTAATGAAAGAAAAATTGTTGTATTTGGTTACGGTGTTTTTAGTAACATCAAATTTATTCGCTCAAACTAAGGAAAAGGGCTACATCATTGAAATTGAAGGCAACTCCGTCTATGTGGATTACACTTCGAAAGACGTAAAAGTTGGTAACAGACTGCAAGTAATGTCTGCACCAAAAGTGATGATACATCCTATAACGAGGAAGGAAATAGTAAAAGAAGGCGAGCTAATTGCTACACTCGAAATCACTGAAACGCAAAATGATTATTCAATTGCAAGCCACATTTATCCGTCAAATGCAATTGCTAAACTTAGTGTAGGTGCGAAAGTCTTATTGCCTGGCAAAGCCACTACAAAAGAGTTACCCAAGGATGGGAAAATAAATGTGGCTATCGCCGACGCAACTGTTAATGACGTGGTTGGTACTGGATACTTTGGTAACTATGTAGCTGATTTATTGATGGCAGAAATGATGAATTGTGATAAGATCAGACTCATTGACCGAAGTATGCTCAACGCTCAGGTTGATGAGGCAAACCTTGCTGAATCGGGGTATATTAATTCCCAAAGCTCTATTATAAAGGGACAAATTGCGGGTGTTCAATATATGATCCAATTAACCATGCAACGACCAGATGTGACAAATATTACTACTGGTATTCCACTTAAATCGCTGATTACTGCAGCTGGAGCCGTTGCTAATATTGCAGGAGCCTCCAAAGATGTGAACCAAAGTCTTGCAATAGGCGGAGCCATGTCTTCAAATATACGGACTGCAAAACTGAAAGCTGCGGTTAGCCTCACTGCAAGAGTAGTCGATGTCCAAACGGGTGAAGTATTGTTCATGTGTACAAGTACTGGCAATGCTCAGGGAGATAGTCAATTGGAATTGGAAGAAGGTGCACTGGGTGGTATGCAAATAAATGGTGGGGTTGACGGTTTCAAACAAACAGTTACAGGAAAAGCAGTTGCAATGGCATACCGCAAAATCGGGAGTAGCCTGAAAAGTTATTTTAATGGAGAAACTACCCAAAAGATAATGAAAAGTGGATTTCTCGATAACGAAATGACCTATCGAAAAGGGAAGATATTTATGGGGGTGAATAAATTGTCCTCAAACGATATAAAGGAAGCCTTTAGCGAAAATCCGAAGCTCTTTTTCGACTACAAAAAGGGAAAAGTTCAAAGAACAGTGGGTGTAGTTATGAGAGATGTCGGCTGTGTAGGATTTTGTATTTTTTCAGCGGCATTAATACCTGATGATGCTGATTTTAAACCTTTATTTTTCGCTTTATATGGTTCATTTGCAGTCATGGGCACGACCGGTTTCCTTTTGCATAAATCAGGCACCCTAAAAATCAAGAATAGTATCAGCACTTACAATCAAAACCTGAGAAAGGCCAATCACACTGCCGAATATAATATCGGGTTTACATCCGGGGGTCTGGCGCTTAGGGTTACATTTTAAGAGATCAATTGTCATGAATAGGATAGTAATATTATGAATCAAAAAATAGAACCAAGATGAAAAGGTGTGTTTTTATTGCATTTTTCGTAATCCACTCTTTGTTTTGCATTGCGAAACCTATTTCAAAAGCAGAGTCACTTAAAATTGCTCAACAATTTTACCAGAAACAATGTGTCCCCCAAGGGACAAATTTAAAATCGGCGACCAATCTTGATTTTAAGTTGGATTTTATCTGCAGCGATGCGAATCCGAAGTTGAAATCTGGTTCTATTTCCTCAACTCCTATGGACAGTATAGTATATTACTATATCTATAATGTAGGATATAACAAGGGTTTTGTGATTGTATCGGGCGATGATCGTACAACTAATATTTTTGGTTATTCCAGTGAAGGCAAATTTGTACAAGATAATATACCAGAGAATGTAAAGACACTCATGGATAATTACAAGTATCAGGTTAAAGTTGTTATACAAAACAATGTTAATGCTCTTGTTCAAAAATCGGCAGCCGATGATAAAGATTCAATTGCAGTTAGTCCTTTAATTAAAACTAAATGGGGACAAGATGCACCATACAACAGTAATATTCCAATTACTGCACTTACAGGGTGCGTTGCAACTTCGATGGCTCAGGTAATGAATTATCATAAATGGCCGGTTACTGGGAAATCAAGTTATTCATATAATTATAATGGAAATACATATAGTGCCAATTTTGGCACAACAAGCTATGACTGGATGAATATGCTTGATGAGTATAGTAAAAGCGAAGATGTTTTATCAGTGAATAGTAAAGCTGTTGCTACTTTAATGTACCATTGCGGGGTTTCGGTAAATATGCAATATACTACTGGTTCAAGTGGTGCATCTTCACAAGATATTCCCGCGTCGTTGATTAATTCCTTTGGATATGATAAAGATGTAAGATACATTAATTCTGAAACTTATACTCCCGGTCAGTTCAAATACCAAATAATGCTGGAGATCAAAGCAGCTCGGCCTGTAATTATTGCCGGGCATAATGACCAGTTTGGACATTCATATATTGCTGATGGATACGACTCATATAATTTTATTCATTTTAACTGGGGATGGGATGGAGATTACAATGGTTATTTCGAGATTGATCAAATAGATGCCAGTACCTATTGGATACCTCATGGAATTATAATTGGAATACAAAAGCCGGTAAGCACTTCTGAAGTAGCACTGTTTTATCAGGGTTTTAATCTTGAAAATGGCTTATCTGTTTCTAAAACACAACCTCTATCAACAACCATAAAGGTTTCAGAAGAAAACAATAAAAGCTTTACAGGTGAGATAGGCATCGCATTTTATAAAAATGGAGCACTCTATGAAATTATCAATACAGCATCTTCAACCATTACTTCAGGTTCAAGCCTAACAAAAAGCTATTCTATCTCTAAACTCGACACGCTGACCTCAGGCACTTACCGATTGGTTCCATTGTTTAAATCGGTAAACGATACCGTATGGTCGGAAATAAAATATAAAAATACGACCTTAACGACCGACACCCGGACAAATGAAAACATAGAATTTGTTGTTTCAAGCTCTGGTTTGGTGATTTACCAGAACAGCAAAACAATGGATTGTAAAAAAGGTGACTTCAGAACCAAATTTTTGTATGCCGATTGGGAAAGTGTGAAACGCCTGGTTGTATCTGGAGATATTGATCAGTGGGATATGATGTATATGGCCGGTGCCAAAAGCATAAAGATTATTGATATAAACGATGCTAACATCCTGGAAACCAAAATAGATAATTCAAATCTTGAGTATGGAGGTAAACCGGGAAATTTCAATGAATTTTACGAAAGTCTTTCTTCAACGTGGAAAAACTTCGAGGATAATTTCTGGCATGGTATCAAAAATGAAATGTTTAAATTCAAAGGTGAATATATTGGTGATGGAAAATTCGTGTATCAAGGAATGGTATATGATGATCTTTCAGGAGATTACAATATTTATGTGCCGGAAAAACCAGAATATACAGACTCACAAATAAACGTTCAGATTTCAGGGCACCAAGGGTTGTTATGGGAAATTGGCGAAAAAGGAATTATGGCAGACGCTCTCTCAAATAGTACTATTGAAAACATCACATTACCAGACAATTTAAAATACATTGCTCCAATGGTTTTTGCCAATTGCCCTAATCTGAAAACCATTGTCTTACCTGATTCTATTGCTTTAATCGGTGATAGCTTGTTTTATAATTGTCCGAATCTTAAAGAAATACAATTTCCGAATTCTTTAGATGCTATTTGGTCGCAAGGATTCAGTAGCCTAAAAAATATTGAAAAAATCACCTTGCCTAATTCGTTGGATTCGATCGCAAATAATAGTTTTACAGGTTGCACGAAGTTAACCTCGATTAACATGCCTGAGAATCTTGTGAAAATTGGGCAAGGAGCTTTTTCGGGGTGCAATAGTTTAACAACTATGACTATTCCGTTGTCGGTTGATACGATTCAATCGGAGGCTTTTCTAAATTGTAGCGGACTAACTGCTATTTATGCACATGCAACCACTCCTGTAAATCTGGATTCATCTCCAAATGTTTTTTTCAGTTCAAATAAGTCTGCTTCTACTTGTAAATTATATGTTCCGGATGGTTCTAAAAGTGCATACCAGAATGCATCCCAATGGAAAGATTTTTACAACATTATAGAAATGCCGGGCTTTACGCTTTTGCCAACCGCAGCTAATATTGCGGAAAGCTCAGGTAGTTATCCCGATTTGGTTAATGTCTCAATATCTTCTGCATGGACAGCCTATTCAAATCAGTATTGGTTGAAAATTGTGAAAGAATCAGGGACAGGAAATGGAAAGATTGCTTTAAAAGCAAGCACCAATCCAATGATCAATCCCCGTACTGCAACAATAACCGTTTCAGCATTCGGATTTGCCTCTCAATCAATAACTATAACGCAGGCCGCAGGAGCCGCAAGTTTATCTGTATCATTGAACGAAATTTCCATTCCCAATGCTGCTGATAGCATTCGGGCGGTAGATGTTATTTCCAATACCGATTGGACTGCCAATTCTGATCAATCGTGGCTTAAAGTTACTCCAGCATCTGGTTCTGGGCTCAAAAGACTTACATTCATATCAACTGACATGCCATCAACAATCAGTCGTACTGCAAAAGTAACAGTTTCATCATCAGGTCTTAATTCACAAATCATTACTGTAACACAAGCCATAGGTGCAGCTAAATTAGCTGTATCATCGAACGAAATTTCTATATCCAATGTTTCCGAAAGCACACAAACAGCAGATATTATTTCAAATACAAAATGGACTGCCAGTTCCAATCAAATATGGCTTACTATTAATACTTCTTCTGGTTCCGGATCTGGAAAACTCGATTTCAAAGTTAATGCGATGCCAACAATAACTACCCGAACGGCAAAATTAACTATTTCATCACCAGGACTCACGGCGCAAATCATTATAGTAACACAGTCAGCGGGAGAAGCCTCATTTAAGCTGACTACTTCAGCCTCTGGTGCTTTTACGTTTGGCACTACAGCTAATAAAGCAACTTCTGTTCATGTTGATTGGGGAGACGGACTATTAATTGCCGAAAGTGTAGGAACCTATTGGACTGAAATGAAGAGCGCCAACAATTTGAAGGCAGGCACAATTGTTTCAATATATGGTCAAGATGTTGTCGGATTGGATCTAATGGAGAAGAATCTAACTAGCATAGATGTCACAAATTTGAAATCTTTATGGATGTTATATTGCTACGGGAATAAACTAACTACTTTAGATTTAAGTAAAAATACCGAATTAATAATCCTTTCCTGCCCCGATAATAATCTTAATTCCTTGGATGTTAGGCAAAATGCAAAATTGACATCTCTGGTTTGTTGGAATAATCAACTTATGACCTTGGATGTTAGTTCAAACGCTAAACTTGAAATTATAGACTGTTCCTACAATCAACTAACGGCTTTAGATTTAAGTAAAAATATTGTATTAAGAGAACTAAATTGTGAACTAAATTCTATCCCATTTAGCCAATTACCTCAGTCAAAACTTCAGTACACCAAATATGTTTATTCTCCACAATCTGACTTCCTAATTCAAAAAACAATTGAAAAAGGAATTCTCATTGACTTAAGTAACCAGCTAAACGCAAAAGATGTAAATGGAACAATACAATCAACAAATTATAAATGGAAAACCACAATTGGAAATACTCTCATTGAAGAAGCTGATTACAAAGTATCCGAACCAGGAAAGTTTGTATTCATAACTATCCCTTCTGCATTGGTTTATTGCGAGATGAGTAATGCAGCTTTTCCCGATTTTAAAGACAAGGATATTTACAAAACTTCTAATGCAGAAATAATTACAAATCCTTTACCCGCAGCTGCTGAGGTTATTACTGGAACCGCTACTGTTTGTCAGGGACAAAGGGATGTTAATTATTCAGTTCCTGCTATTGTCAATACAACGTCGTACGTCTGGACCTTACCTTCAGGCGCAACCGGGACAAGCACCACAAACAGCATCACTGTGAATTATGTAGCATCGGCTTTTTCTGGTAATATTACCGTTGTCGGTAAAAATGCATATGGCATTGGTATTGCTTCAACACGGGCAATCGTTGTTAATCCGTTACCCGCAACTGCCGGAGTTATTACGGGCACAGCAACAGTTTGCCAGGGACAAAGTGCAGTAGTTTATACCCTTCTTGCCATCGAGAATGCTACATCATATATCTGGACTTTGCCGACAGGTGCAACGGGAACAAGCACAACGAACACGATCACCGTAAACTATGGAATCACAGCAGTTTCGGGCAATATTATCGTTAAAGGTAAGAATGCATGTGGTGAGGGTGCCGCCTCGGCGTTGGCAATCGTTGTTAATCCGTTACCCGCAACTGCCGGAGTTATTACGGGCACAGCAACAGTTTGCCAGGGACAAAGTGAAGTAGTTTATACGGTCCCTGCAATTGCCAATGTAACATCGTATAGCTGGACATTGCCAACAGGCGCAACAGGGACAAGCACAACGAACACGATCACCGTAAACTATGGAACCTCGGCCGTTTCGGATAATATTACTGTAAAAGGTGAAAATGAATGTGGTGAAGGTATTGCTTCAATACTGGCAATCGTTGTTAATCCTTTACCTTCAAACGCAGAAATTATTACAGGATTGGCAACCGTTTGCCAGGGACAGAATGCAATAGTTTATACCGTCCCTGCTATTGCCAATGCAACATCGTACGTTTGGACCTTACCTACAGGTACAGCCGGAACAAGCACCACAAACAGCATCAATGTGAATTACGGAGCATTAGCAGTTTCGGGTAATATTACTGTAAAAGGTAAAAATGAATGTGGTGATGGTACAGCTTCAACACTGGCAATCGTTGTGAATCCGTTGCCTGCCAAGCCTGCTATAACGATAAATGGGAATACGCTACATTCAGATGCCATCATCGGAAACCAATGGTACAATCAGATTGGTGCGATCAACGATGCAACAAACCAGGATTACATAGCTCCTGAGTCGAATAATTACACTGTGATGGTGTCACTCTTAGGTTGTAGTTCGGTTTCTTCCAACACGATAAATTTTGTGATTACTGGTATTGATGCATCCGAGAAGAATCAGACTATTAAAGTTTATCCTAATCCGGTTTCGAATGAATTGCACCTCGAAAATAATGGGAATATTGATGAGATAAAATTTGTAATCGTGAATTCCCGCGGACAGATCGTTTACAAAAGCAGTTTTTACGAAAAGGCCATTGTGCCAACGAGCAGTTTTGCGACAGGTATGTACCTGATCAAATTTAATTTGGGCAATACATTTGAAATTAGAAAAGTTATAAAAAACTAATCAATCTAAAAGGTGTTAGTGCCTTATCTTTAAGATGATATAAAAATTCAGTGTAATTTTAGTGACCGGGTGACTGTTCATAAGCGGAACAGTTACCCGGTCACCGATCATCAAATTTATATCTAAAACAAATTATTTATATATGAAAACGATCCTTCAATACTTTATTATATCAGGCTTGTTAATTACAATCGTCATTGGTTGCAAAAAAGGGGGTAGTCAAATTGAGCCGGTTATTCCCGACACGATAGATCCTATGATTTCTATCACTCAGCCAAAGGTAGGGCAGTCGTTTGTGCCTGGAAATACAATTACGTTTCAAGCGAATTTCTACGATAATGTAAAATTAGGTAGTTATGCAATCGCCATCACCAAAGTGGTTGCAAGTGGATGCGTTTTAAAAAATGCCCCAACACCAGTTGACTGGAGTTATACAGTAGTTCCGACCAATTTTAATTCAGGCGTAAAACAGCAAACGATTAATCTAAGTGATATTGTTATCCCTTTAGATATCAGTGGAAAACCTATTGCCAAAGGAAAGTATAACTTTAAAGTCACATGTATCGATGCAGCGGGCAGATCGGTCATAAACGGGATGGAAATCAATATTAACTAAAATGAGCTACAGGCCTATATCGGCGCTGTCGCAGATAATTTCTTTCAATATTTATGTATTATTTAAATCTATTTCATGAAGCACTCCCTTCTCCTTATTCCTTTTCTATACCTCTCATTGCTTCTTCAGACCCAGGTTATCAAAACCGTAAATATTTCCGCAGGTGGTTTACTCCCGTTTTAATAAGGAGTGAAAAAAAGCGGACACGTTGTAGGAAAGAAAAACAATTATCAACTTAATAATTCAATAAATGAAAAAACAACTCTTGTTATACATGCCACTTCTGCTTTTAGGTATGTTATTATTTGAAACACAATTACAAGCCCAAGACAACAGTCAGGTTGCACTTCAGGATTCGGTTCTTGAAATTATCAGTCCACATTATAAAACTCCAATTGTGTTAAGTGTTTTTGTTGGCACACAGAGTTTTGGTGGTGATGTTAAAATTGGCATTTCGAAAATGCTTGCTGTTAGGGCGGGGGCGGCTTTTTTACCACAACAAACCGGCAAAAACCTAATCAGTATTACCGATTTTAAGTCCGACAATACCATGTTGCTTGAGTCAACCAATGCCCACTTATTTGTTGACTTCAAACCTTTTAAAAGCAACGATTTTAGGCTTGTTGGCGGGCTTGCATATTTCACCACCGCCACTGCCTCCTTTGAAGTTCAACCCACTGATAATTTTATGTTTGGCGATATTGTTTATACCCCTGATGATATTGGAAAATTAAAAGCCGCTTTATCTTGGCAGGGTGTCGCTCCTTATGTAGGCATTAGTTTGTTCAGAGGCTTTCCAAAAAAAGTATTCAATATTACGCTCGATTTGGGCACCTATTATCTTAAAGCCCCAGAAGCACATTTTACAGGAACAGGAAGTTTAGCTAACAATTCGCAAAACGATAAGCAACTTGCTGAAAATGTGTCCGAATACCGTTGGCTGCCACTGCTTCAACTTAGTTTTAACTTTAAACTCAAATAATATTTCAGTATGAAAAAATATATCATATATTTAACTGCATCAATTACTTTGGTAATGATAGGTTTCTGGGCGTGTAAGACCGATATTACAGATAATATTAACATCAATTTTAATACAGCTATTTATAAATCGCCTACTCTGATACGATTTGTTAATGCCAATACTTCATCAACTGTTCAGCCAGGTAATTTCTCGGTAGTCATTACGGGTAAAGATGCCGGAAAAGTGGTCATGGAAACCGGTGGTACTAATTTTAAAACTATTGACGGTTTTTTGCAACTGGCTCTTTTAAAGAATGTTTCTCCTACGATTGAAAACCCCATTACCTTTAATGTAAGTGTGGCAGAAGAAAGTTTTGCACCTATATCGCAAACAATCATTATTACGGATACAACTTCCAGAACAAAAATAATACCCATGATAGAATATGCGAACCCGGCTGAAGGTACATCATCGGCGATAAGCACTACCTCTTTAAATAACGGCGTCGCGGGTTTGCAAAAAATAGTAACCCCAACAACAGGCAGTGTTTCAGAAACTACCACGATCACAATCCCCCAGGGAACTGTGATGAAAGATGTTTCGGGCAATACCATTAACACATCCTCGTTAAAAACATCGGTTGTATATTTTAATGCTGTATCACCTACCTCTTTATCAGCATTCCCCGGCGGACTTTCTCCTTCAAATATCATTGGCATAACAGGTGGGGGTGATTTTATAACAGTAGGCCTTGTATCTGTTAAAATGAATGCAGGCGGAACCGAAGTTAAAAAATTTAGTTCGCCTATAAATGTGAATATGCAGGTTAATGCAGGGTTAACAAACCCTGTCACCAATAATCCCTATGTCAAAGGTGATACAATCCCAATCTGGAGCATGGATGATGCAACAGGACAATGGAAATACGAAAGTACAGGAACAATGGCCCTTGACAACACCAATAAGTTGTATGTCAGCTTTGCGGCTTCGCATTTATCATCATGGAACCTTGATTTTATACGATCGGGTAGTTCCTGCAATAATCCTTTGAAATATACGATACAGACAAATGACGGTAGTACAATACCAACCGGTTCATATAGTATTGTTCTGGGTACTTCAAATTATGCTCCCAAATTTAAAAATGGCTATTGGGAATATTATGGCAATGGCTATTTTGGGAAAGGCCTTTATAGCAGTTCGATTTATGATGGATATACAGATTTAATTTACAGAGTACCTGCTATGTCTCCGGTTCAAATCTGGGTTTTAGACGAAAGGAATGGAACCAGTTTTAAGTCTGGAAATATTTCGCCATGCAGTGGCACGAATAATATAATTAATGTTACGAGAAACTTACCTCCGGTGATTACTGTAAATATTTCGGCTACAGCCAAATGTAATACCCAAAGTGTTACCGCTCAACTTAACGGCTGGGTTTATTTGAGGAAACAAAGCAGCCGTTGGTATGACTGGCAATATGTGTATGTTAAAAACGGGCAGGCAACTTTTCAGTTAGAAGACGGGGCATCTTACTATGTACAAGCAATTGATGCAAGCAATGGCAGGTGGGTATCTACCGTTGGCACATTTAGTTCAACAATGACCGGCACTTTCTCCGATAATGGACTAAGTGCTACGGGTAGTTATGATGCCACTAAGAAAGTTTATAGCTTAACACTGACAAAAAAAGTGGATTGTAACTAAATCGCTAAGAAACAGCGGAAAATTTCGAAAAATATAGTGACCGGGTGAGTGTCCATGACTTGAACACTTACCCGGTCACTTAAAAACATTACCTACTATTTGAACTTATTAAGAAGCAAAATTGATCCAATGAAACACATAATTCTCCTCATTACTTATTTATGTATCACTTTTGTGCTGCAAGCTCAGGCTATCAAAACCGTAAATATCACAGCGGGTGGTTTATTATTCTTTGTTAATAGGGAAGGAAAATATGATATCACGCATCTTGCGGTAACCGGAGCAATAGATGCCCGGGATTTTAAAACCATGCGCGACAGTCTGCCACACTTAAGTATTATTGATTTGAGCGGCTCACGGATTGTTGCCTATTCGACTAAAGGTTATGATGGTACAAACATCAGCAGTACTACTGATTGGAATACTGGAGAAATGAGAGATTCTATAGTATTTAATTGCGGAGATGGTTACAGTTTTTCGAATGATGATGTTCCGATATTTGCATTTCGTGCTAATATCACATTAACATCAATCGTATTGCCTTTCACAGCCACAGCGATTAGTGACGAGGCTTTTATGGCATGCAGAGATTTGGCAACCATCACTATTCCTGATAATATAGTCCAAATTGGAAATCGTGCATTCAGCGAATGTAGTTCACTTAAAACAATGATAATCAGACCATCCATTCCTGTGGATTTAACAGAGAAAACAGATGTGTTTAAAGGAATAAATAAAAATGTTTGTACTCTCTTTGTTCCTGTTGGGTCAAAGGGGAAATACGAAGTGGCTGCCGGCTGGAAAGACTTTAAGAAAATTACTGAAACGAAATAAGCTAAAAACAGATCAATAATTTGCAATACTTTAAAAATAATAAATACAAAGAGTAGAATCCTTGCTTTAGCATCCTAAACCTGCTTTGCAATAACCACCAGGGTTATAATGACCTTGGTGGTTGAATGAAAAACTGTATTATCAAAATTCAAATTAAGACCGGATTTCAGGCCTTAGTATCCGCTAATTCTTGCTTATGAACCAGTTGCCTGGAAAAATTGCCCTCCCTACTTCATTCGGACTTCAATTTCTGGAGCATAATCACATTTTGCTATTCCGAAACAGACGCGAAACCGAATTTGAAAAACCTTGCTGGGAAGTTTTGCTGTCTGATTTAATGCAAATAAAATTGAGCAGTACAATGACAGCTGAAAAAATCATGAAATTGCTTCCGCATGCTGGTTTTTTTCCAATCAACCAATCTGTTATTCTGAACCTCACTTTCGTTGATGAGATCATTTTTAAATCTCATCAATGTGAACTGATTGCTCCCCTGAAACATATAAAGCTTACCATCTCAAGGTCCCAACTATTAAAGTTGAAAGAGATTTACGATATCCGCTAATGCAACAAATATTTTCCGCTTTTCGACGAATATCTACGAATTATCTTTTGAAATCCGTTTGTCGAATACAAAAGGAATTGAGCTGATAACTTTACAAGCTTGTATGCCTGGGTGCAGGGGGTTTAAAATGATATTGAACTCGTCTGGGATAATAGCGGAAGGTACTTTGAGAGCCAGATATTCTTCTTTTTTTGTAATCCTATAGACGATCATTAGGCCGAGAATCCGTATTCAATAGCGTTCAATTCATCCATTACCAGTTGTATCCCCGAAAATGTATCCAGGTACGAAACGGGTTTTTCACCACCC
>Ga0209511_1001938_pt1 | contig 17554 bp, 18 predicted proteins | sample SSSSmetaG_FD_184141 | JGI IMG/M metagenome (GOLD analysis project Ga0209511, IMG submission 184141) | Glacier valley bacterial and archeal communities from Borup Fiord, Nunavut, Canada, to study Microbial Dark Matter (Phase II) - ​SSSS... | ecosystem: Environmental > Aquatic > Freshwater > Ice >...
ATCTGTTACAATACCTTTCATATGGTACAAGTAACACGTAAAGACGAACGAGAAGCAAACGAGAATATTATTCGTCGTTTCAACCGAAAGGTTTTGCAGAGTGGTGTACTCGCAGAAGCGAAAGCTTCAATGCGATTCGCAAAGCCAATCAGCAAGCCTGAACGCCGCGCAAAAGCGATTATTCGCAAAGAGCGTAAAGCTGACAAACTAAACAAAGCCCGTTTAGGCCTAAAGTAGTTTTCGGTGGCTTTCACTCAAAAATTGAAGGCACAACTAAATGACGATTTAAAAGCCGCCCTTTTGGGCGGTGATCGTTTTACTGGTGCAGTTTTACGCGACTTTAAAGCCGTGATTCTTAATGAGGAAGTTGCAAAAGGAACTCGAGACGTCGGCCTCGCCGATAGCGAGATCGAAAAGCTTCTTGCGAAGGAAGTTAAAAAACGTGCTGAAAGCGCCGCGATCTACGATGGCGCTGAACGACCGGAACTCGCTCAGACTGAACGTGCTGAAGCAGCGGTCCTGGCCGTGTATCTTCCTGCCCAGGTCTCTGAAGCAGATATTAAAGTAGCCGTCGACGAAGCGATTATTGCCACCAGTGCAACAAGTGCAGCAATGATGGGACAAGTAATTGGCGCCGTGAAAAGCCAACTCGGTAATAGCGCTGACGGTGCAATAATTGCCCGCCTTGTCAAAGAAGCATTGGCGTAATCGCTGGTAGCCAGTAGTATAGAGATATGATTGTATTTTTCGGACCTGCAGGCGCAGGCAAAAGTGTTCAAGGACAAATTCTCGCAGCCCGTATGGATTGGCGATGGCTTAGCGCTGGGCAACTCCTTCGCGACACAAAAGATGTGGCACTAGTGCAAACGATGCACCAAGGCGACATGGTTCCTCATGAGGACATCGTAAAAATTATGAGCGATGCAATTTTGCACGCTGCACATATTGATCAACTGATTCTGGATGGCTTTCCTCGCCAGCTAGAACAGGCCCAATGGTTGATAGAGAGTCAGCCGAACCACGGTCGTGCTGTCGCGTTAATAGTTGTGCTAGAAGTTCCTCGCGACGAACTCTTGAAGCGGCTGAACATTCGTGGACGCGCTGATGACACGCCAGAGGCAATCGACAAGCGACTCAATATTTATCGTCAAGAAATGTATCCGATTCTTAACTATTTTACCGAACAGCACGTTCCGGTTGTCCATATTGACGGTACCGGTTCTGTCGGACAAGTCCATGACCGTGTCGTCGCCGAACTTACCTCACGCGAAATTGCCTCATGATTGGTCCAGTCAAAACAGCTGAAGAAATTCAGGCGATGCGTGATGGTGGAAAGATCCTCGCAACCATTTTTGATGGTTTGAAGAAGCAAATCGTTCCCGGTGTCAGCGAACTCGAGCTTGATGCTTGGGTTGAAAAAGAAATTCTTCGTCACGGTGCGATTGCAACGTACAAAACAGCCGAAGTGAACTTCCCGGCAGCGATCTGTATCTCGACAAACGAGCAAATTGTGCACGGTATTCCGACTAATTATCGGCTGCAAGAGGGCGACATGGTTGGCTTTGACCTCGTTATTACATATAAAGGTATGAAGACAGACAGCGCCTTTACGGTCGTTGTTGGCGACAAGCCGAACGGAGCTCAGAAACACCTCCTCAAGGCGACTGAGCGCAGCCTCTACGCAGGTATCGACGCTATTACTGGTCCTGTGCGAGCCGGTGACATCGGCTTTGCTGTCGAAAAGGTCCTGAAAGAAGCAAAACTAGGGATTATTCGTGAACTCGTTGGACACGGCGTCGGACATGAAATGCATCAACCACCAGAAGTGCCAAATTATGGCAAAAAGGGAAGTGGCGCACTCCTTGGCGTTGGTGACACGATTGCGATTGAACCAATGGCGACACTGGGCGGTGAACGTATCAAGCAAGATGCTGACGGTTGGACACTTTCAACCCGTGATGGTAGCCTTGCAGCACACTTTGAGCACACAGTTCTTATTACGGAAGACGGCGCTGAAATTTTAACGCAGCTGTAATTCCATCCTTTTCTCACCATTCTCTCTCGGAGGCCGCTTTATGGGGAACTGTAGTTCGCCCATGGCGCTTGGCTCGCCCTGCAGGGGACATCCTCCTCTAGAAAACGGTGAGAAAAGGATGGAGCAGATCCGTTTTAACTCACGACTGGATTTTCAAAAACTGAGGTCCCTAATTCGCGAGCTATACCTTCGATCTCAGATTCGCTAATGGATTTAATGCCGGAGTGGTGCATCATAAGTGCGATTAAGTGTACCGAATTAACGCAGACAGCTTGCTCGATAACATTGAGTTGCTGTTCTTTTAAGCTCTGATTGACTAAGTATTCTACAGAACCTGGATTTGGATGAGTGAAGTAGCTTAATAGGTCGTAACTTGTCAATAAATTCAAGTCTCCGATACGCCGGGAAATGTTAGATGTCGTCCACTGATTGACGTTATTCATCATTCTATTTCCTGCAAGCTCTGATGCCTCTACGGTACTTGCTGAAATCATTGCTTCTCGGAATACTTTAATGCTCTCAACATAGGCTTTGGACCGAGATTCGATCTTGGAGGCGTTATTCGATAGTATATAAAATATATCTGCCATATTTTCTAGGCTGCTACGTAGTAATGAGCCGGCACTAATTATTCTCTGCTTATCGACGGCATTCAAAGTTGAATCAAAATAATCAAATGCTAGCATAAAGGAAAGAAGTCCAACGCTAGAAACATGGTCTTTGTTATAGTCTATCCGCTTCCCATTGACCTCGATCATTACTCTATTCATCAAGTCAGCTACTTTTCCTGTAATGTTCTTTAGTGCCATAATGCCTCGCTTATTTATGAGTTCATCATAGCAAATGTTGTTTTAATAAGCGTATCCCAACGACCCGCCAGTTGCTTCACGGAGGAGGATGTCCCCGAAAGGGCGAGCCGAGCGCCATGGGCGAACTGCAGTTCCCCATAGAGCGGCCTCCGAAGGGGAGTAACTGGCGGGTTGTTGGCGCTTATCGAACAGCATATTCGCTATTCCCTCGTTTTGTGACTTTGCAACAACAGGCGTAAGCGCTATACTAAGCTTCATGCAAGAAGGCTCTACCTACGCCGTCGGAATTGACGTTGGAACAACAACTGTCAGGACCGTAGTGGCACACATCGATGGTTCAACTGGCGTCCCAACTATTGTTGGTGTCGCTCAAGTCCCAAACAGCGGCATGCGCAAAGGCGTTGTCGTTAACTTAAATGGGCCCGCCCAAGCCATCGACGATGCGCTAGGGGAAGCTGAACGAATGAGCGGCTATCAAGTCGATGCCGCGACGATTAGCGTCAACGGCGCTCATATCCTCAGTACACACGCTGACGGCATGGTTGCTGTCGGTGCTTCTGATCACGAAATTACTCGTGATGACTTGGCCCGGATTGAAGAAGTTGCCACCCTTGGTAAAATTCCTGCCAACCGTGAGATCCTCGACGTTATCCCGCACGCCTACAAGCTCGACGGACAAGATAACATTAAAGACCCCCTCGGCATGACCGGAACGCGCCTCGAGATTGACGCACATGTCATTTCAGCCCTGACGCCATACCTCGTTAATATTCAAAAAGCCGCCGAAACAGCAAAGGTACATCCAAACGCGATTGTTCCAGCTGGCGTTGCGGCTGCTCGTGCTGTCCTTGGTGAACAACAACTCGAAAACGGTGTTGCAGTCATTGATATGGGTGGCGCAACGACAAGCATCGCTATCTACGAAGAAGGCGACCTGCAATATACGAGCGTCATACCAATCGGCGGCGTGAACATTACGAACGACCTCGCGATTGGCCTCAAGACCGATCCTGAAGTTGCTGAAAAGATTAAGCTCGAACATGCCTCTGCCGTGATTCGCAAAGAAGACAGCGGCGTCAGCCTCAAACACGATGGTGAAGTGCTAACCTTTAAAACCAGCGAAATTGATGAAATTGTCGAAGCGCGGCTTGAAGAAATTTTTGAAGCAATCCAACTGCAACTGAAAAAAGCCGGTCGTGCAGGCAAACTCCCAAGTGGTGTTGTCTTGACCGGTGGTGGCGCACAATTAAAGCACGTTGTTGAGTATGCCAAACAGTATCTTGGCCTCGCAGCCCGCATCGGTAAACCAACTGGTTACGGTGGTGTTGCTGACGATATCGAAAAGCCATCATTTGCGACTGCGATCGGCCTTATGCTAGTTGATGCAGAACGTATTGCGGTACACGGACGGGGTCAAACGAAAAAATCGCATCACTCTATCAAAGACGCCCAAGGATTTTTGACGAAATTATTTGCTCGATTTAAAGCGTAGCAGACACAACCCTTTATTACGTACGCCAAAATGGTATACTAGTGAAAGATAAGAAGACAGACCTAAGGAGATAAGGGACGACATGCCTGAAGTAAAGCCAAGTGATATACAGAGTTTCGCCAGCATAAAGGTTGTTGGCGTCGGTGGGGCCGGTGGTTCAGCAGTAAACCGCATGAAAGAAGCTGGTCTTTCTGGTGTGCAATTTATTGCAATGAACACCGATGCTCAAGCCCTTCATAATTCAAAAGCAGATATAAAGATTCACCTTGGTCACAGTACGACCGGTGGACTTGGTGCTGGTGCTGACCCTTCGGTCGGAGAAGCCTCTGCAAACGAAAGCCGTGACGAAATCAAAGAAGCTATCGAAGGCGCTGACATGATCTTTGTCACCATCGGTGCCGGTGGTGGTACAGGTTCAGGCGCTGGGTACGTTGTTGCCGAAGTCGCTCGCGAACTTGGCATCCTCGTTGTTGGTGTTGCTACAAAGCCATTTAGCTTTGAAGGTGAAAAGCGTCGCCAAAACGCCGACTGGGCAATTACCCAGCTTCGTCGTCACGTCGACACACTGATCACTATTCCAAACGACCGTCTTCTTCAGACGATCGATCGCCGCACACCACTGCTTGAGACATTCAAGATAGCTGATGACGTGCTTCGCCAAGGTGTCCAGGGTATCTCTGAACTGATTACCGAACACGGACTCATCAACCTCGACTTTGCTGACGTAAAGGCGATTATGAGCAACGCCGGTTCTGCCCTTATGGGTATTGGTCGTGCCAGTGGCGACAACCGTGCTGCACAAGCCGCCCAACAGGCGATTGAATCACCACTCATCGAAGTATCGATTGACGGCGCCAAGGGTGTCCTGTTCAACGTGACTGGTGGGTATGACATGAGCATGAGTGAAATCCAAGAAGCCGCCGAGATCATCACGAGCGCAGTCTCACCAGATGCGAACATTATCTTTGGTGCAACCTTGAAGCCTGAACTCGAAGACGAGCTCATCATTACCGTGATCGCGACCGGCTTTGACGCGGCGTACTTCCACGAAACTGAAACCGAAGAACCTGCTGCAGTCGCAGTGCCATTGAACGATCGTATGACCGAAGAAGTTGTCAGCGACGTTGATATGAATCTGGATCACACCGAAGCAGCCGCTATCTTTAATGAAGAAACACCAGAAAATATCTGGAGTCAGCCTGTCGAACACGAAGACGAATCTGACACACCTGCATTTCTTCGCCGCCGCAAGAAGCGCAATAAAAAGACAGAGGAGTAGAGTACGGTGTCACAGTTAAACATAGGGGATAGTCGAGTTATTGAATCACGCGAAGTGAGCGATGGTGTCACTATTCGCCGCCGCCGTGAATCTCCAGATGGTAAGCGATTTACGACCTACGAGCGTATTGAAAAACCAAACCTTGCTGTCATTAAAAAGAACGGTACGCGGACTCTCTTTGATCGTGACAAGTTATCAATCGCCGTCAAACGTTCAGTAGGGAAGTTCTTTGATTCTGAAGTTGAAGTCGAAGAAATGATCGACGAGATCGAAGACGGCCTCTACGCACTGGGTGAAAACGAGATTACCTCAAAGCAAATTGGTGATAAGGTCCTCGACGAGTTAGTACTTCGTAACGAAGTAGCCTATGTTCGTTTTGCGAGTGTCTACCAAGATTTCAAAACACTGGATGACTTTGTGAAAATTCTCGAACAACGCAAAGACGTCAACGAACAAAAGAAGGCCGCTTAATTCCATGCACGTCGTAGTGGTCTACAAAGAGCAGACTGATTACGCACGTAAGGTCATTGAATTCCTCGCTGACTTCAAGCGTCAGACCGGACATGACCTCGAGGTTATGGATCCTGAATCTCTGCCAGGTATCGATTTGTGTCGAACCTACGACATCATGGAATATCCAACGCTTATCGCCCTGTCGGATGATGGGCGACTGCAGAATTCCTGGTCCGGACTGCCATTACCAACAATTAGCGAGGTGAGCTACTATGTTTAAGAAAGCCATGAAATTTATGCACACAAAATCAGATAAGCGTACTCGCGTTATTGTCTTTGGACTGATGCTCCTCGGGGCCACGGCGGGGCTATTAGCTTCATTCGTCCTGCTGATGGATAAATTCCTCCTCGACAAAGACCCAAATGCGGTTCTAGCGTGTAGTGTGAACATCGTCCTTAACTGTTCAACTGTCATGCAGTCATGGCAGTCAGATCTGCTCGGCTTTCCGAACACCGTTATCGGCCTGATGGCTTTTCCTGTGATTATAACCTTCGCCCTAGCGGGCCTGGCTGGAATTAAGTTCCCACGTTGGTGGTTGATTGCCGCGAACATTGGCTTTTTGATCGACATCTTGTTCTCTTACTGGATGCTGGGTCAGAGTCTGTACGTCATTCAGGTGCTATGTCCATGGTGCCTTTCTGTAACGGTCGCCTCGACATTAATTTTCGCAACGATGCTGTTTTATAACCTCAAACAAAACACCTTCCACTTCAAGAAGGCAACTGACGCCAAGATTCAACGATTCCTCGCTGGTGGCTACTTCCAGATGCTTGTCCTTAGCTGGATTGCCTTCCTGGTTGTGTTGGTATTCTTGCAGTTCGGTAAAGCGCTCTTTGCATAAACCGTAGTGGTGCGGTAAAATACATACAAGACACTTGAGTGGTTATCAGCCACGAGTCTTCGGAAGAACAGACGAAACTCTTAGTAGAACCGAACGTGTACGCGACGTCATAGCGATCAAATAAGTGCTGAAGTCTAAAAACTTTCAGAAATCGGATGGTACCACCCTTAACTGGGTTCCGATGGATGAGAGTTTTATTTTATTGAGGAGACATCGTGTCATCACAGCCAGAATGGTCAGTTAAACAAGCAGTGCCCGAAGACGCCGAGGCGATCGCTTTTCTGCATGCCGAAAGCTTCAAGGCTGCCTACTTGGGTGTTGATGAAGCGCGAGATGCTCGTGTCCTCGCGGAAGCGGCTGCTTTTATGACGGCTGATAGGCTGGAAAAACGTATGAAGCTTATTCTCGAATCGATGATACATAGTGACAAAGAATATTATGCTGTCGTGAACAATGAACATGGTCTTCCGGCGGGATTTATTCATGGACTAAAAGAAGCGGATCGGCAAGAACTGCGAGCCTTATATATTCGTACTGCATATTATGGATCAGGGGTGGCGCAGGCCTTAACCCGAGAATTTATTAACTGGTGCGATCCTGACAAGCCGATCGAGCTCGGCGTGGTGATCGAAAATGAACGCGCCCAGAACTTCTATCAAAAGATAGGATTTCAGGCAACCGGCAGATCGCGTGACTCGTTCTACGACTACTTACCGGAGACAGAGATGATATTATCAAAACGACAAGGGGACAAAAGATGAAGTTTACATCAGGCACACGACGACGCGCACTCGAATATGAAAAAGACATTATTCGTTACTGGAAAGATAATAAAACATTCGAGAAATCGGTCGACCAACGTCCGAAAGAGAACTCGTATGTCTTTTATGATGGCCCTCCATTCATTACTGGCGTGCCACACCACGGAACGCTGCTGAGTTCGATCGTCAAAGATGCCGTCCCTCGCTACCAAGCGATGAAAGGCAAACACGTCGAACGCGTCTGGGGTTGGGATACGCACGGACTACCCGCCGAGAACTTCGTTGAGAAGGCGATGGGCATTACTAGTCGTCACGAAATCGGTACAAAGATTACCTTAGCTGATTACATCACGACCGCTCGCGCGAGCATGGTCAGTAACGCGGCGCTGTGGGAAAACACCATCGATCGTGTTGGCCGCTGGGTCGACTTCAAGGGCGCTTACAAAACCATGGATAAAGATTACATGGAATCTGTCTGGTGGGCGTTCAAGCAACTCTACGAAAAGGGCAAGGTCTACGAAGGCGAACGTGTTTTGATGTACGACACCAAATGGGCGACACCACTTTCAAAAGCCGAAGTCACGATGGATGCCGGTGCGTATGTGAATGTCACCGATCCGAGTGTGTATGTGAAGTTCAAAGTAGTTGACGAAGATTATTCACTGCTGGCCTGGACGACAACACCTTGGACGTTGCCTGCGAATACGGCTTTGGCAGTTAACCCCGAAGTCGAATATGCTGAAATTGATATCGACGGAGAACGTCTCGTTATCGCCAAAGAACTGCTCAACGCAGCCCTGACCGACGAAAAGCATAACGTATTGAACTATAAAATTATCCGAGCCCTGACGGGTGATTCTTTGGTAGGTAAAAGCTACGAGCCACTCTTTGAAGACCGTGGTGAGAACGCTCACAAGATTTGGGCAGCTGATTACGTCACCACCGAATCTGGTACTGGCATCGTCCACCTCGCACCAGCTTACGGTGAAGAAGACTTTATCTTTGCCAAAGAAAAGAACATTCCTGTTGTTCACGTCCTTGACGCATACGGTGTCTACACCGACGGTGAATGGGTTGGCGAAGATGTCTGGGAAATCAACAAGGCGATCGCCAAGACGCTACTAGAGCGTGGCGTCGTCTGGAAGATTGACTATATCCGTCACGAATACCCACACAACCCTCGTACCGGTAATCGATTAATGTATCGGGCGCACCCGAGCTGGTTTATGGATATTGATGGCCAACGCACCAAGATGCTAGAAGAAAACACCGAACATATCAATTGGTTCCCGTTACACATCAAGCACGGTCGGTTTGAAAAGACGATCGAAACTGCACCTGACTGGAACTTATCGCGAGATCGTTTCTGGGCGACCGCAATGCCGGTGTGGAAGGGGACTGATGCCGAAGGGATCGAGCACGTCAAAGTCATCGGCAGCTACCAAGAACTCAAAGACCTCAGTGGCGTCGAGCTAGAGGATTATCACCGCCCATGGGTTGATGACATCACCTTCGAGATCGATGGCGTTACCTATACACGCATCGATAAAGTACTTGATGGTTGGTTTGAATCGGGAAGTATGCCATTCGCGCAGTTCCACTATCCGTTTGAAAACGTCGAGAAGTTTGAGCAAAACTTCCCTGGCGACTTTATCGTCGAATATGTCGGTCAAGTTCGCGCCTGGTTCTATTACGTCCACGCTATCAGCGTTGGCCTCTTTGGGCACAACGCCTACAAGAATGTGATTGTGACTGGCAACGTCGCCGGTAATGATGGCCTCAAGATGAGCAAGAGCCGTGGTAACTTTACTGATCCAAATGAACTAATGGATCAATATAGTGCCGATAGCTTGCGTTTTACCTTGCTGTCCAGCCCCCTGTTGTCTGGTGAAGACTTCGCACTGAAAGACCGTGAAGTAGGGGACGTCGCCCGTAAACTCAGCATGGTCTGGAACATGTACGACTTCTTTACAATGTACGCCGAAGTCGATGGCTGGGAGTTCAAGGGTCCACTCGAAGATCCTTCTGAATGGCTCGAAAACCCACTCGACCAATGGATCGTCAGTCGATTGCACCAACTCATCGATGAAGTTGGCAAGAACATGGATAGCTATGATATCCCGAGTGCCGTCAAGCCAATCTTGCCGTTTATCGATGATGCGAGTAACTGGTTTGTTCGCCGTTCACGCCGCCGCTTCTGGAAATCAGAAGACGACACCGACAAGAACAATGCCTACCGAACGCTGCACTACGTGCTGGTGCGACTGAGTCAGACCTTGGCGCCATTCGTGCCGTTCTTATCCGAAGAACTCTACCGTAACCTCACCGGTGAAGAGAGTGTTCACCTGACCGATTGGCCAGTTGTCGGGCACGTCAACGAACTCGTTGTCCAAGATATGGAGACTGTTCGCGACTACGTCAACCAAGCCCTCAGTCTGCGTGCAGCCGCCAAGCTAAAGATCCGCCAACCACTGGCAAGCATGACTGTACCGACCCTTGGAGAGTTCGTGAACTTCGAAGACGTCTTGATTGAAGAATTGAATGTCAAAAAAGTTGTTCAGGGTGATGCACTGACACTTGATCTGGAAATAACACCAGAACTAAAGAGTGAAGGGCTCTCTCGCGAGATCGTCCGCCACATCCAAGCAGCCCGCAAAGATGCCGGCCTGAACATCGATGACCGCATTCTGCTTCGTCTCGAAACCAGCGATGACGTACTAGCTCAAGCAATCGCTGCGTACGAGCAGACGATTACAGAGGAAACACTGACGTCAGAGCTCGTATCGACGCCACTTTCGTACAGTACAACTGCAACCGTTGAGGGCATGAAACTCGACATATCATTGCAAAAAGCATAAGCGTAATAGTACCGTCTAATATAAATAGTACGCTACATATGGTGTAGCGTACTATTTATTTACCGCTAAATTGGACAAAAATACAAAAACATGTTTACATAACTACACTTAACGTGTATGATGATTTTTGTGCTTGTTGAGAGACAAACATAATCCTACTTTGGATCGCACAATTCACAATCCGCCACAGATCACGGTCTAGACCGTAGAAAGGGGACTCACATGTCCTCACGCTTCAACGCCAAGAAGATCCGTACCATCGCAGTCGCCATCGCCCTCGTGGGTGGTGTCGCCGCAGTCGCCATCCCGGCGACCGGAGCGGACTTCTCGGCCAGCCAGGTCGGTCACGTCAACGTCGCTACCGCGAAGCTCACCGTGAGCCTCACGGACGACATCGGCAGCACCAACACCTTCAACCTGAACTTCAGCAACCTGAAGCCGGGTGAGGTGCAGCACCAGGCGTTCTACGTCACCAACACCGGATCCATCCCGGCCGTCGCCAAGCTCGGAAACCCCATCCATGTCTCCTCGCTGTCGATCGGTTCGGCCAACCCCGCGCAGCTCAGCGCCGGCATCAGCGGCATCACGTCGCTCACGCCAGTCACGAGCCTTCCGGCGAGCTTCGGACTCGGTGTCATCCAGCCGGGTGAGACCAAGAAGTTCGTGCTCGACGTCGCGCTCGCGCAGGCTGCGGGGAACGAGTGGCAGAATGCAAGTGTCGTGGCTTCGGCTACGGTCACCCTCGACCAGCAGTAACGCTGGTCACACCGTGCGCGAGCACTCTCTTTCCTCATTGCGAAAGAAGAGTGCTCGCCACGGCAGCAACACCTTTAAATTGATATCTTCATAAGGCCCTGAGAATTTTTCTGAGCCTTATGTCCTTATCCATTGCAAGCCTCATTTTCATAGTTCAAAGGAGTAGCACCCATGTCACGACGTCTTTTTAATGTCGGAATAGTGGCGGTCTCCGTTGCTATGCTTTCTGCTTTTCTGATCCCAACCACCGGTGCAGGCTTTTCTGCCAGCACCACTGGAACGGTAACGATAAGTATTTCGATACCACAACAAGCTCAGCCCGAGCCGGTGGTAGACCTACCGAATTCAGCTGCAGTATCTGAACCATCAAAGAGCGCGATCGAGATCCCAGCGGGTTCGGTTGCCGTAGATCCGGATCCGACACCAAGCGACAAGCCGTCGCCAACGCCAACTCCGACTCCGACTCCGAATCCGACGCCGATCCCAGTACCGACGCCGACTCCGGCGCCAGTGCCAAGCGTGATTCCAACACCCACTCCTGATCCTCCGGTAGTCATCGCTCCGGAGACCCAACAGCCTACGCAGCAAGAAGGAATAGCTAATGATGAAGTTTCTCCGTAAAAACGCAGGTCTGATGGTGGTACTCGTACTTGTCGTCGGCCTGTTCGCATTCGCTCGCGTCAGTGGCATGGTGCATATCGTCGCCACAGGATCGATGGTACCGACCCTTCCTGTCCATACGATCGTCGTCGACATGTCGACGAAAGATATCAAGATGGGTGACGTCATCACGTTCCAGCAAGCTGGGATGACCGAAACTGTCACACATCGACTCATCCAAATCAACAAGGATGGGTCGTTGATCACAAAGGGCGATGCCAATCCGACAGCCGACAATCCCGATGTGGCGCTTCAAAAAAGTGACGTCGTCGGAAAGGTTCTGTTTCAGGTGCCGGTTTTCGTGCCAAGTTTTTGGATGAGCATTCGAGGGATTGTCGTCATTATTGCGATCCTCGTTCTCATCACGGTTTACGTCACCAAGAGCAGCGACAAGAGCAAGGACGAGGAGGCTGGGCAGTCGGATGAGAAGCGAGAGGCAACTCTCGAAACACACCCCGTCTGATTTCCGATCACGTCGAGCACGAATGCTCCGCCGATCGTGAGGTCGGCGGGGTATTTGCTTTTAAAATGATATTGACTTATGATCCAGTTTATGCTTAAATAAAGGCACGAACAACTAAACATAAAAACAAAAACAAAAAAGTATGTCTATTTTAAGTTTCCTCCAGTTACAACCAGTCGAGCCAAGCGATGACGGAACTATTAGTCCGTTAGATGACTATATGCAAGACGAAATTATTGACCTGAACTCTGACATCGATGAGTCGACTCTTGCCCAAGAGTGGGATACTGTTATCAACGATTTAAAAGAAGACCCTGAAAAGCTTACTTTTTCAGAAGAATAATACTATACTAAATATAGCTATGGAACTGACTGACGAAGAATTCGACCGACTTATTACTCGGGCAATGGACGAGCTCCCACAAGAGTATATTAAGGGGCTCCAAAACGCGGTAATTTTGTATGCCGATGACCCTGACGAGTATCAGGCGAAAAAATCTGGCCTGCGTGAAGGCAATATCCTCCTAGGTTTATACGAGGGTATTCCACTGACGAAACGGGGGAGTAACTACACCTTCGTCTTGCCTGACAAGATTACTTTATTCAAGCATTCACTACTGATGATCTCGCATACTCCCGAGCAGCTTTTCGAGCAAATCAAACGGACGTTGTGGCACGAGATTGCTCACTATTATGGCCTCGATCACGACCGAATCCATGCCCTCGAAAGAGGTGAGTCTTAAGCAGTCCATCAGCCTTCATGGTATACTGGAGGAACATAACACGATCCGTGAGGTTATGTAGGGAAGGCGAGCTATTACACGACCACAGAGTCAGACACCCGTCCTGCGAGGTGCAAAAATAGCGACATTTTTGCTGAGTGCTCTCTTTGTGATGATCCTTGCTGCCAGTATGTTTACTCGACCTACCCAGGCCGAGTTTTTGAATTCCCCGGCACAAGCCCTCACGTGCGTCCTGAATATTGGCAATTGCAAGACAGCCGACACGATACCCCCAGACGTAACGCCTCCCGACGTGACGCCACCGGATACGACGCCACCAGATACGACACCTCCACCAGACACCGCTCCTCCTGATACAACAGACCCAACTGCGACAGTCAGTACCGACACGGCGCTCGCTGGCGGACGTATCGGTGATGTAACTATTACAGGGACGGTTGCGGATGCACATCTTGCGAGCTATAGCTTGGCGGTAAACGGAGTTGTTGCGCAGCAGGCAAGTGATCTGACAGAGACGACGGTGGATGTGACATATGTATGGAGTGTTTCGACGCCAGAGTGGCTCGAGAGTGGGATCTACACGATTACCCTCGATGCAACAGATACGGCGGGCAATACCGCGCACAGCGAAACAATGGTTGAAGTTGATAACGATGGTCCGACAGCCTCTGTTAGTGGGGGCGGTATTATCCTGAAAGAGGGTTCAATTACTCCTGACGTCACGGCAAGTGATCCTCATGGCCCGCTCGAGTATAAGTGGACGGCAAGCACGGATAACCCGGCGCTGCTTGATTTTGATGCTTCGGTGAGTGGGCCGACGTTTACTCCGACAGTCGAGGGTCCATATATCTTTTATCTTACCGTGACTGATGGGATGGGGAATGTTTCGAACGATACGTTTAGTTTTGACTACGCGCAAGAGCTCGAAACCGTGCCGCTACCGATGATAATCGATCCGACAGACAAGCTGACGGATGACACGCCTTCGACACCAACCGTCATAGAAACGAGAGTAAGTCCGATGGCGACAAGAGGACGGGATGAGATCACAGCGAGTGACGACACCGGAGTCCTGGGGAGCACGGTAACTGCGCCGAGTCAGATTGTGCCAGTACATGATATTGCGGCAACAACAATTACACCAACGGATAATGGTTGGAGCATCTTTGGACTACTGTGGTACTGGTGGTTGAGTGTTATCGGCGTGCTCATTGTTGTAGGAATCTTTGTGAAGCGAATGGTAGTTACTCGGATAACAGAAGAAACTTAAAGAAAGATTAAAATTAGTTGCCAGTTTGCTACGAAAGTGGTAAAGTTAAGAAAAATACAAAAGGTGAGAGCGTTGTATATAAATGAAATTGTCCTTGGACAGTTTTTCCATAGAGATAATTCAAGGAGTGTGTGATGAAGTTTTTTGCGAGTAAACGGACCCAACGACTAACTAATTTTGCGCTAGCGGCTTTGCTAGTTCTCAGTACAATGACGGCAAGTGTGCCGTTTTTATTTAGCCAGGTGGCTAATGCTGTTTCCCCGGCTTCTGTCTCTGTAGCAACCTTGACAGAGTTGCAAGATGCACTGACGAATCCACTGGTTAATCATATTGAACTAACAGCAGATATCACGACGCCGACGACTCTTGTATTGGGACGTAGTGACGTGTCTATTCAAGGTAATGACTTTACGATTAGTTTCGCCAGTGACCCCACTGGTTGGCAGGGTCACTATGTGTTCCAGGTATATAACGCACAGAACGTCGCGATCAATAGTCTTCGTATGACTGGCGGAGATGCCGGACTCCTCGTTAACGGATCTAAAGTAACACTGACCGGACACACTCACGTGACTGGAAATACATTCGGTGGTATCGAAGTATCAAACGGCGGTGCACCTGCATTTAACGCAAGTCTTACTTCTACTAATGATATTTACAACTTCACCGAAGCAAATACACTTCCTACAGTTTGGACTGATGGTGCTAACGCAACGTTTACTGATGTATCGAATACGATGTTCCTTGCAACACACATCAACTCAAATCAAAAACAATATTACCTCAGTGCAGCAAACACAGGTACAGTTGCAACCAACACGACACAGGGCAAGACATACGCCTCACTTCAGGCTGCTTTCGATACAGCCGTCGCGAATGACTCCGTCGTACTTAACGAAAACGTTGTGATTGATGGTAAAGCTGCTGTAATCAACACTAAAATTAACTTCGATGGACAAAACCACACAATAAAGACAATTAACGCTCGTGGTTCGTCTGGTGATCAGAAAAATGCAGCACTGATTGTATCCGCAAGTGGAACAACTGTGAAAAATGTCACCGTTGAAGGAACGGCAGCGACAACGTCATCACATGGACTGATTGTCTTTGCGGCGACAGGCGTTGTGCTAACAAATATTACTGCGAAAAATAACGCATCAGGTATCGTTGTCAACGGCTCTACTGTCCAAGCGAGCAATATTACGACTATCAGTAACACTTGGAACGGTATTAACGTTGATAAGACAGGCGCAGCACTGACTATTAGTGGCGTAAACGCACACAACGAAACCGCTGCCATCTGGGTTGATGACCGAACAGTCGGAACCGTCGTTGACACTGACTCTAAGTACACTAAAATTGCCGCAGGTGCTGGTGATTACTACATCCTTGATCAGACAGGACCATCTGTCTCATTCCAAGTTGCACCACCTGCTGTTGCCGCTGGAACAATCCACGTCCGACCAATTGCACTAGGTGAAGCTGACGGATCACTCATCTTCAAGCAGCTATTCATTGATGGCGTGCTAAAACAACAGCTAAACTCTGCCCACCGTAACTACGATATTAATATCGATACGACTCTATTAACAGAAGGTACGCACCAAATGACGTTTGTTGCGACTGATGCCGCCGGTAACTCATCAACAGTTGGAACAAGCTTCGTCGTTGATAATGCACTTCCAGTGATTCAAATCGACGGTGCTGCACTAAAAGCAATATACAACCTTGCTGACCCAATGAGTGCCCATGTTATTGACGCTCACTACCAAAAGACAGTTATTACACGATTTAACAGCGACGGCACAACATTGAGTAGCTGGGTAAAGGTGTACGATACTGGTAGCTACTTCGGACTGAACTGGTTAAGTGACGCGAAGTACCAAATCTACTCAGTTGACCAAGTTGGTAATATGAGTGTTGTTTCAAACTTCACGGTTGATCGAACTGCTCCAGCAACTCCAGGAATCACAAACAAGAACGTATTTGTGAAAATTGGTGTACTGAACAAGACTCTTTCGTGGACAATTCCTGATTCTACCGGTGTCGTGTCTTATGAATACCGAGAATATACAAGCTATGACAACGCAGTTGCTGATACAGCGGTCTGGACTAAGTCTATTGCTGCTCCACTAATGACAACGACAGATACAGCAAGTAAGACGAGCACGGTTCTTTACTGGCGCGTTGTTGCCATTGACGCAGCGGGCAACCGTTCAATCAGCAGCATTAACGATATTGGTAAAATTACGATTGACAGAGATGCGCCAACAAGTACGAACGACCTAGCCAATCTAGTCGGCGGTACAATTAATGTCACTCAGGCAGTAAGTGATAATTATACTCCCGTTAGTGGTAAGATTCGTATTTGGAAGCTTGATTCATCAGGCCACCAAGATGACTCAAAGTACTTCGCGGTCGGCAACGTTGCTGTTGACTCTAGTAATCATGTTGTTTATAGCATTGATACCGTAACTAAACTATTTGGTGATGGGCAATATGTCGCCAAGTTTACCGCTACGGACAGAGCAGGTAATCAGTCTGTTGTTCAAAAGAACTTCACGGTTGATAATATCCCTGCAGACATAACGATTACTCCACAAACGAATACGACCGATAATCAACCTACAATTACGGGAACAGTTGACGACGTAGCTGCGACACTTGTTGCGACCTTTGATGGCGTTGACTATCCAGTCATAAACAACGCAGGAAAATTTAGCTTCACCGCACCTGCAGCGCTTGCGAACGGAACCTACTCATTCAGTATTACGGCAACCGACGCGAACAAAAACGATTCATCGAAAACAGCTGATGTTGTCGTCGCCGTCGCTTCAGTGCCTACACCGCTGACGACTTCCGCAGCGCCTGCAGCTCCTGCTCCCGCTAATCCTCCTACAGCAACCACAACAGTCACCCCACAAATCACCAGCTCACTAGCCTCATCCGTCCTCGGTGCAACCACCGACACACCTAACGGTACTGGCGCAGCTGACGTAAAGGGCACGACGGACGACAAGACTGCTTCCGCAGTTAACTCGGACGCAAACCAAGGTAAGGTCTTTGGACTTGC
>Ga0209511_1001949_pt1 | contig 17507 bp, 13 predicted proteins | sample SSSSmetaG_FD_184141 | JGI IMG/M metagenome (GOLD analysis project Ga0209511, IMG submission 184141) | Glacier valley bacterial and archeal communities from Borup Fiord, Nunavut, Canada, to study Microbial Dark Matter (Phase II) - ​SSSS... | ecosystem: Environmental > Aquatic > Freshwater > Ice >...
TTATGTTATCTCACTTGATTTACCACCCAGATACAATCTTTTAAATTTTATTGATCTAAAAACGATTCTGATCCTGTTTTTTCATATTAAATACAATCAGTGGTGCTGCCGGTTTTTTTTTGCTTAATCGATTTATAAACTTGTCACAATACGTTTTTTTCTTCATTCATTAATTTATCATATATGAATAAGGTTTACCTCTTCGATATTAAATGTTTTCAGGCAATCTTTCTCAAGGCTGCCATTCTTTTTAGTTTCTTATTGGCGTTTGCTGTCTTTCCTGTAACTGGGGCTGATATGGCTTGTAATGCTGTCAGTTTCAGAACTGAGGCAGGTCGATTTGTTATGAATTTTAACCAGAGTGCAAATCCGGTTCAATTAAAGGGAAGGGTTACTGATGTAAATGGAGAACCGCTGCCAGGAGCTGCAGTTTATATCAGAGGTACGCAAACCGGGGTAGCAACTGATATTTCAGGGGGATTTTCAATCCTGGTTGAATCCGGTTCAATACTATCAGTTACATATGCTGGTTTTGAAAAGAAAGAAATTGCGGTAAATAATAAAACTTTTCTGGTAATAGAATTGAAACCTGTTTCTAGTAATTTAGGTGAAGTAGTTGTCACCGCCTTGGGAATCAAAAGACAAGAGCGCTCACTTGGCTATTCAACCACCCAGATAGCAGGGGCAAATCTGACTGAATCAAGAACCCCTAATCTGGCTACCGCACTCAGCGGACAGGTAGCAGGCGTAAGCGTAGCAGGTACCGGAACCGGACCGAATGGCAGTACGCGTATCACAATACGGGGAAATACAAGCCTGACTGCAGGCAAAACACCACTTTATATCATCGACGGAGTTCCTTTTGAAACTACCAATCAAGGTCAGTCTGGTCAATATGGTGGGCAGGATAGTGGCGATCTGCTGAGTACAATTAATCCTGACGACATAGAATCAATAAATGTGCTTAAGGGCGTTGCCGCATCAGCATTATATGGGTACAGAGGCGGAAATGGAGTAATTTTAATCACAACTAAATCTGGTAGCACTAAGAAAGGCATTGGTATTGAGATTAATAATAATACCACCATGTCTCAGGTCATCGATTACCGCGACTACCAGTATGTATATGGTCAGGGGTCAAATGGTAAAAAACCAACAACCGTTGCAGATATCTTGAATACTGAGTATTCAAGTTGGGGGGCCCCGATAGATGGTTCAATGGTCGTAAATATTCTTGGTAAGCAGGTACCTTATTCGTCTCATAAAGATAATTATAAGAATTTCTACTCTACCGGTGTAAACAGCCAGTCTTCTGTTTCATTATCAGGTAAGAATGATAATGGCAGTTTTCGTCTGGGCCTGTCGAATGCGAATTCCAAAGAAATCATCCCGCTTTCAGGAAGCAGCCAGCAGGGTATAAACTTTAACAGCACCTATAATCTGACAAGTAAACTTCACCTTGCCTTTATGGCAAACTATGTAAATGAACTGGTCAAAAATCGTCCGTCATATTCTGATGCCCCAGGTAGTCTGATAGCAACAACTAATTACCTGGCTAATACCTACGATATAAGAAGTCTTAAGCAGGCAGTGTTGCCAAATGGTAGTGAGCAACTACCTGGCACCGACCTTTATTTTGATAATCCCTACTTTATTGCTCATTATTTTAAAAATACAACTGAAAGAAACAGGTATACAGGCAATATTACCCTTAAATATGATTTGACTAACTGGATGTCGATTCAAGGGCAGGTTAACCGCAACAGCTTTACAAATGATCAAAGTAATATAACCCCGACAGGAACATCCTGGAGCCCTCCTGGTTTTTTAAGCGTTTCATCAAATACTGACCGCGAGATAAATGCCAGTTTTTTACTGGACATAAATAAAAAGCTGGGAAAGAATTTTGCGATACATGCCAATATTGGAGCTAATCATCAGGATAATACCTATAAATCAGCTGGAACCAGCGGGAGTGTAAATATCCCTGGGGTTTACAGCGTGAATAATCTGTTAACGTTTCCTTATAATATCGGATTCTCAGAATCAAAGGTCAATTCAGTTTATGCAGCAACAGATTTGAGTTTTAAAAACTACCTATTCTTGACTTTAACTGGGCGTAATGACTGGTTTTCAGTGTTGAACCCTAAATCAGACAGTTATTTCTACCCTTCTGTTGCAAGTAGTTTTGTTTTTTCTGATGCGTTTAAACTTCCTGATTGGATCACTTTTGGTAAAATCAGGGCTTCTTATGCACAATCATCAGGTGCTGGTGATACCAATCCATACCAGCTCAATCTGACATATACCAATAATCAGGCAATCGTTTATAATGGGTTGCTGTTTACAAATATCAATCAGTCAGTGGTGCCAAATCAATTGTTAAAACCTTTAAGTATCAGTGAAACTGAATTGGGATTAAACATGGCATTTCTTAATGGTCGTATAAGTATCGATGCAGCAGTTTACAATAAACTTACAAAAAATGATATCCTTAATGTGACTTCCAGTGATGCATCAGGTTATACTGGAGCAATTGAAAATGTTGGAAAATTAAGAAATAGGGGTCTTGAGTTGTTACTGAGTGGTTACCCGGTAAGGACAGGTTCATTTAGCTGGAAATCAGCCTTGAATTTTGCCACCAATTCAAGTAAGGTTTTATACCTCAGCCCCGGGGCTACCAACCTTCAGCTGGGTACACCGGCACGTTGGGGTACTTTCTCAATAAATCAGATTGTAGGCAAGCAATATGGGCAGCTCGTGGGTTACCGGTATCAACGAGATAAAAGCGGTAATAAAATCTTTGACGACAGTGGTCTGCCAGTACGCACAAATGACCTCGAACCAATGGGTTCTGGTGTATATCGTGTCACCGGAGGTTTCAGTAATGAATTCAGGTACAAAAATTTTAATCTCTCGGTTTTACTCGATTATAAATTCGGGGCAAAAATATATTCCGTTACCAACTCAGTACTATACGCAAATGGTCTGAGTAAACAAACGCTGGCAGGAAGGGTAGGAGGGTATATTGGTAAAGGCGTTAAAGCCGATGGAACACCAAATACCACTGCTGTTCCTTCACAGGTATATTTCGGAGCTATTTCAGGGGCAGGTTCAGCCACCGATGATATTGCTGAAGAATTTGTTTATGATGCCAGTTTTATAAAACTAAGAAATATTTCTTTCGGGTATACCTTTAATGAGGCAGCCTTAAAACATACCCCGTTCAAGAGTCTTACCTTTTCAATTGTTGGTAGAAATCTGGCAATTCTGCTCAAACATACTCCGAATGTTGATCCTGAATCAAACCTGACCAGTGATACCAATCAGGGTGTAGAATACAATGCCTACCCACCAATCAGAAATATCGGCTTTAATATAAACGTTAAATTCTAGTGCTATCCAATTCAGACGTATGAAAACTTATCTATTTATACTTATAGGGTCAATTTGCCTGCTTCTGTCAATTAGCTGTAACAAAAGTTTTGGCCCTTTAAACATTGATCCGAATTCAGTGAACAGTAAAATTGTGCAATACGAAAAAGTATTTTCTCAGGTAGAACTTACTGCTTCAGGTAATTCCGATGGATATACGTATGAAGATGAGCGATCGAATCTTGCTTATTGTTCTTTATTGATCCAGCATTTTTCATCGACTTTTTATCCGGGTGATAAATATTCGTATAATGATGAATTTATCACTGCCTTCTGGAGTAGACAATTCACCAACCCGATGAAGAATAATGTTGATCTGGTTATAAACCTTAAGAATAACCCAGCTGAAAAAAACCTGTATAATATTGGCAGAATTTTCAAAGCATTTCTTTTTCAGCGTATGACAGACTTATACGGTGATATACCGTATTCCCAGGCTGGTCTTGGCTACAGTCAGTTAATTAAGTTTCCTGAGTATGATAAGCAGCAGTCAATCTATGCTGATCTGCTTAATGAACTTGATGATGCTGCTTCAAAGCTTGATGTGGCTGCTGCAAATACCCTAAATGCACAAGATATTATTTTCGGTGGAGACGTTAGTAAATGGAAAAAGTTTGCCTATTCTGAGATGGCACGCCTGGCCATGCGGATGACGAAAGTTGATCCGGTAAATGCTCAGAAATGGATTGCGAAGGCTTATACGGGTGGGGCCATGACTTTAAATAGTGATAATGCAATAGTTAATCATATAGCCTCTCCAGGAGTGAGCCCTGTAAATAATGGCTCTGGTTATGTGTTAATTACCCAGGATAATCAAAACTTTAAAATGAGCAAGACCTTTATTGATTTTTTTAAAAATCATAATGACCCCCGACTTCGTTATTATGCTACGGTGACAGTAAATCAAGCTGGATTATATGGCACTGCAGATTTTGATTTGGGCGATACAACTGCTGTTAACCAACAGGGTATGCCAAATGGACTAGACCCCTTGGGTGGACTGGTACCAGTAAATACAGATCCTGCTTATCCTGGTAATATTTTGCTGTATTCAATTCCAAACCGTTATTTATTTGCCAAGGCCGATGCACCGACATTTTTTCTCACAGCAGCTGAAACTCAGTTTTACTTTGCTGAAGCTGCCGAGCGTGGCTGGCTCAGCGGTGGGGCGACAGCATCTATATTTTACCAGTTAGGCCTTGAACTATCCTTCAGTCAGTTAATTCAAACAGGAGCTGATTGGAGTAATGCTACAGCCGTAGCAAGTGCAGATGCTTACCTTACTCAAAATCCATACAACAGCGCCAGTGGTATACAGCAGATAAATGAACAATATTGGGTAACTGTTTTTATGGATGAATATGAGGCTTTTGCTAATTGGAGAAGAACAGGCTTTCCAACCCTTATTGCCATTAATTACCCAAGCATGGCAGTAAATAAAACAGGAGGCACTATACCACGTCGGTTTACCTACCCTAAGACAGAAGTCTCTATAAACAATACAAACTATTCGGCTGCTTCTGCCTTGTTATCGGGAGGTGACAAACTCACATCCAGAATGTGGTGGGACAAGTTGTAAACCTGCTGAACTAACCGAAATCTAAAAAATGGAAGACCAGGTAATATCCGAAATTTCAGCCAGAATACCCGGTCAGGTTGGCGTTATAAGAATTGAATCGATAGATATTCTAAGGGCATCAACCATGGTGCTGATGATCTTCGTAAATGACCTCGGCTCACTCAAGAATATACCCGATTGGTTAGAGCATGTAAAACCAGGTGTTGATGGTATGGGTCTTGCTGATACGGTATTTCCTGCATTTTTATTCATTGTGGGTATTTCTTTGCCTTATGCAATTGATAACAGACGTTTCAAGGGAGATACCCAGGTACAGTTGATACGGCATGTGATCTATCGTACAGTTGCCCTGTTGGTGATGGGAGTTTTCCTTGTGAACGGCGAAACAATCAGCAAAGCAGCCTGTGGGCTTGATTATACGACATGGTCGGCATTATCCTGCCTGGCATTCATACTGATTTGGAATATTTATTCAAAGAGTACAAGTAAAAACAGGGTGCTATTCTTTAAGTCAGCCGGAATCCTGATGTTGCTGGTTTTGGCATTTATTTACAGAGGGTATGAGGATGGAAAAGTTATGCGCTTTGGTCCTCAGTGGTGGGGCATTCTGGGGCTCATCGGCTGGTCATATCTAGTAACAGGTATTATTACGGTTCTGGCGAAAAATAGGTTTTTAGTAATTGCAGGGAGCTGGGCATTCTTTGTCTTGATAAGTATTTTATATGCCCTGCATCTAATAGGACATGATAGTTTTACTCATTTAATTCCTGAGCCAATTTTGGGTGGTACACTTGTTGCCTTGAGCCTTGGTGGAGTAATGCTTGCGATATGCTTTAAACATTATACTGTCTTGAAGCAAAATTCCCGTATGATTTTACTATTTTCAGTTAATACAGTATTTCTACTTTTGCTTGCGTGGTTTTCGCATAAATATTTTATCATTGCCAAGTTAGGGGCGACTCCTCCATGGTTATTTATCTGTTCAGCGCTTACCCTGATTGCCTTCCTGGTCATTCACTGGGTGGCGGATATAAGAGGTAAAGCAGGATGGTTTCGCTTCATTAAACCTGCCGGTACTGACACCCTGCTTTGTTACCTTATTCCCTATTTTCTTATTTTTTTGATGCATACAACACATTTCAAATTCCCTGAACCCATACTGGTGGGAACAATTGGGCTCGTGAAATCACTATGCTTTGCCCTGCTTTGTGTGGGCATAACCTATGCCTTGAATAAATCAGGGATAAAACTCAAACTGTAATTATGGTATTTTAACAAGCTTTATACAAACCGGAGCTCCAATATCAAGCTTCTGAATAAAAGGCGACAGTTTGCCAGTTTTCTTATTCCTGGGTAATACATAGGCATCATCAGAATTTTGATTAGCAACAAGCAAGAAATTTCCTTCAGGTGAAATGGCAAAATTACGTGGTGTTTTACCAAAACTTGAAATTCTACTAACGTAGGCGAGCATTCCGGTAGTCTGGTTTACAGAAAAAGCAGCTATATCATTATATGTACCCCTGTTAGTGCCATAAAGAAATTTTCCATCGTAAGATAGATGTATATCAGCTGCACCAGCTTCACCAGAGACTCCTGGCGCTATTAAGTAACTTGTTTGTATAGGTGAAAGTTTTCCATTGGCGTAACTGAAAGTTATGATCGTAGCTGTCAGCTCCTGTATCAGGTAGGCAAATTTGCCGGAATTGCTGAATACCAGGTGCCTTGGACCTGACCCGGCAACGGCCTTATAGAAGGGGATGGTAGCTTTTGAAAGGGGGGTTAAATGGTTTGATGTATCTAGTTTATAAGACATCTCTTTATCAGTACCAAGGTCGGCTGTGAAGAGGTATTTATTGTCTGGTGAAATGACAGTAGAATGAGAATGGGCATGTTCTTGCCTTGCTTTGTTAGAACTGCTTCCAGAGTTTGTTAGAATTTGGGCTGAGCCACTCAGGCTGCCATCAGCAAGAATGCGATAAGCGGCAATTGTGCCACTCATATAATTTGCTACGAAAACGTATTTACCACTTTTATCAGTTGCAACATAGCATGGTGCAATGCCTCCTGAAGGTTTGGTGTTCAAAAGCTTCAGCTCTCCAGTAGTGGCATCAAATGTAAAGGCAGACACAGTTCCATCTTTACCGTTATCTTCACTAACAGCATAGACTTTCTTATTATCAGGAGAGAGACAAAGGTAAGATGGATTACTAATGGGGACTTCCTTTTCAAAAGCCATTTTTCCAGTTTTTGAATCAAAGGAATAAACCTGTATTCCTTTAGATTTACCGTTCGTATACGTCCCTATCAATACATGGTAACCCGGCTGTTTTTGTGAAAAAACCGGGTTGAAATTGAAAAGAGCAATTAAAAATAAAACCATCTGACTTTTAGTCAACCGGTTCTTTATAAATTTTTTTATTGAGAGCTTTGTCTTCATCGTATAATACTATGAAAAAAAATGCTTCTTCTCAATTTTTATTAAATAGGGCTTCATGAATTGCCTCCTGTTCCTGAATTGCCTCCTGTTCCTGAATTGCCTCCTGTTCCTGAATTGCCTCCTGTTCCTGAATTACCTCCTGTTCCTGAATTGCCTCCTGTTCCTGAATTGCTTGCTGTACCTGAATTGCTTGCTGTACCGCTTGCTGAATTTATTCCAGTACTGCTTCCTTGTTCTCTTGGCTGAGAAGTTTCACCGGGTTTTTTACCTGATTTTTTCTTCCATGATTTTTTAGCCCCCGAGCCCGTTCTGCGACCTGATGAGTGACTATGGCTTGCTCTCTTTACAGAAGGCTGGTATACAGGTCCTTCACCCATATCTTCGGGCAGAGGTATTTTTGGAATCTCACGGCCGATTAAGATTTCAATGCTGTGAAATTTACGCTGGTCTTTTTCATTGATAAATGTAATGGCGGTACCTGTAGTTTCAGCTCTGGCAGTGCGGCCAATGCGGTGAATATAATCTTCAGGATCGGGTGGCACATCATAATTTAGAACCAGGCTGATTCCCTCCACATCAATACCACGTGCAAGAACATCAGTACCAATAATGATCGGCAATTGCCTGGCTTTAAATGCCCTTAGAATCTGTTCACGGTTTTCCTGATCAAGATCAGAATGGAAAGCTTCGGCATTAATACCAGTTTTTCTTAGCTGTTGATGCAGCTGTTTTACTTTTTCCTTGGTTGAAGAAAAAATTAAAACGCTTTTGTACTCTTTATCTTTTAATATTTTGATAAGAAGCTTGTTCTTCTGCTCATCAAAGGTGAGATAGGCCTGTTGGTTAATTCCGATTGCTGGCTGAGAAGTAGCAATATTAATTTGCTCGGGATTTTGCAAAATACGTTTAGCCAGTTCACGAATCCTGGTTGGCATGGTTGCCGAAAAAAGTAATGTTTGCCTCTTAACTGGCAAATAGGTTATAATACGTAGTATATCCTCAAAAAAGCCCATATCAAGCATCCTATCAGCTTCATCCAGAATAAGATGTTCAAGGTGTTCGAATTTGACAATTCCCGAGACCAGGAAGGAAATCAGTCGGCCAGGTGTTGCAATTAATATATCTGCTCCCTGTATGATTCCTTTTCTTTGTTGTTCATAAACGCCTCCATCACCTCCTCCATAAACAGCAATAGAGCTGATTCCGGTAAAATAAGCCAGGCCTTCAACCTGCTGATCAATTTGCTGGGCAAGTTCACGGGTAGGTGCAAGTATGAGGGTATTTAGGTGTCTGTGTTTGGCCGTAGCCATTTTTTGCAGCACAGGCAGGAGATAGGAAGCTGTTTTTCCTGTACCAGTCTGTGCACAGGCTATAAGGTCTTTATCTTGAAGAATAAGGGGTATTGTCTGTTCCTGAATAGGAGTAGGCTTGGTGTAACCCATGCTCGTTAATCCTTCCTGTAAGGAAGTATTAAAATTGAAATCATTAAAAGTCAACAGATTTGAGTTGTTAGGTTTAGATTCGGCGCTACCTTGATCCGAGCTATTGGTAGCCTAAATATTTTCCATAAAAATAAAGAAAAAGATCATTAATCGCTGAAATTCTTTGATCTCATGCTTGTTAGCCCAATTTCAGGTTTGAAATTAATTTTCGCCGAAACCTATAAAAAAAGCGGCTTCAAAAACGTGACCCTGTTCAAGGGTATGTATCGCTTCTTTATCAGCAAATTCCTTCTCGCCGTCATTTGAATCTGCATAGCCTAACCAGGGTTCGATACATACAAAATCACCTCCTGTTTTAGCCCAGATGCCAACAAATGGAAATTCAGGGAATTCTACTTCAACAAAATACGGATTTTTCCTACTTCCGATTTTTATAATCCTGCTTTTTATCTCTTTCATAACCAGGGCGTCATTTTCAAAAAGTGAACGTGTTAGCTGTATCTGGTTATCAATTGCAGGATTAATTTTTGTCTCACCATTAAAGAGACCTTCTTTAGTCAATAAATGAATTTTAGCAGGAGCTGGAGCGGCGAACTCAACATAATAATCAGTATAATTTTCATCGGGGAAAAAAGGTACTCTGAAGGCAGGATGGGCTCCAAGAGAAAAGAGAATATCGCCATTCTGTTTGTTTATTACTTTATATGATACCCGTAATCGTTTATTAATTAAATCGTAGATTACCTGGTACTCGAAATTATAAGGATAATGTTTAAGAGTCTCCTGATTTGCTGAGAGAGAAAATACAGCATGATCTTCAGTTGAAATAATCAGGGCAAATTTAGAAGTTCTTGCAAATCCATGCCTCGATATGGGGTAAGCTTCATCACCGATTAGTATCTGGTCATTATAACAGGAGCCAACGACAGGAAATAAATTTGGCGCATGCCAGGGCCATACAGTTGGGTCTGCTTGCCATAGATGTTCTATGCCAGTAATTTTATTAACTACTGATTGCAATTCTGCACCTTGCTCACTTACTTTTACCTGCAGGTACTTATTTTCAAGTTTGATCATTGTTATACGATGAGTAGAATGCCAACAATAAATTTAGAAGTTTTAAAAAGAATATAGCAAGAATCGGGTTTTCAATTCTTAACAGTAACGTAATTTTATAGCTTCTCAAGTAATAATTATGAGTTATCAGTACGAAACAATTGAAAAAGCAATTATTTATTTGACTGAGCATTTTAAAGAACAACCCGACCTTGAAGCAATTGCATCATCAATCAATCTAAGCCCTCATCATTTTCAACGCTTGTTTACTGAATGGGTAGGTATTAGTCCCAAAAAATTTGGGCAGTATTTAACTTTAACCTATGCAAAGAGCCTTCTACGTGATAGCAAGCAAAATTTATTTGATACAGCTTATAATACAGGTCTTTCTGGCACAGGACGTTTACATGACCTGTTTATCTCTATTGAGGCTATGACTCCTGCAGAATATAAAAATGGGGGTAAAGGTCTAAGTATTGACTATAATTATCAGCAAAGTCAGTTTGGAGAATTTATTCTGGCATCAACATCAATTGGCATCTGTCATCTGGCCTTTTGCCCGGTAAGAGACCAAGGGTTAAGCGTATTGAAGGAAAAATTTCCCAATGCGCACTTTTCTGAAGATCTAAACAAGGCTCATGTCCTGTTGAAAAATCGATTTATACGTGAGAACAAGTCAGATGACCCAATTATACTTCATTTAAAAGGTACCCCGTTTCAACTTAAGGTTTGGGAAGCCCTCTTAAATATTGAATCAGGACAGGTGCGTAACTACTCACAACTTGCTAATGATATCGGGCAAGATAAGGCTGCACGTGCAGTTGGCTCAGCAATTGGCGCTAATCCAGTTGCCTATCTGATTCCATGTCACCGGGTCATAAGAGCAACTGGTGTTTTAGGTGACTACCATTGGGGGCCGACCCGCAAACTGGCTATGATAGGCTGGGAGGCAGCCCGGCTAAACTCACGTAATGAATTTTAGGCCTCTATAAAATTTAGGTATAATCTCAACCATTAATTATCTTATCTTTTTGTTGGATAAATAAACAGGGTATAAATCAGCTAATTATTTTCCCGAAAAAATATTTTATTAAATCAAGAAACCTGGGTAGATGTCTCAATATACTTTTCTTTTCCAATCTGATTTATTACTTCTTGAAAGGTTGCCCCAGTTTTCACCGTTACTGATTGCCTTCATTTCAATTGCAACCCTGATTCTATTAATCAGTTGGGCACGTATCAGCCCATTTCTTTCTTTCCTGATTGTTTCTATCTGTGGCGGAATAGCGATGGGAATTAAACCTGCCAATATTACCCATTCTATAGAAAAAGGGCTTGGTGATACCCTTGGTCAATTATTGATTATCATCTCACTCGGGGCAATGCTCGGAAAGCTTGTTGCTGTATCAGGAGCGGCAATCAAAATTTCATCAACCCTGATGAATATGATTGGTAGAAAATCAATTCAATGGGCAATGGTGGGTACTGGCTTTATAGTTGGAATTCCTCTTTTTTATAATGTTGGATTTGTATTAATGGTTCCTATAATTTTTTCTGTCGTCAGCAGGTATAAATTACCTGCCGTATATATCGGCCTACCGATGCTGGCTGCATTATCAGTAACTCATGGTTTTTTACCTCCCCACCCTTCACCAGTAGTACTGGTTACGCTCTTTCATGCTAATATGGGTCTGACACTGCTATATGGTATTATTGTTGCCATCCCGGCAATCATACTAGCAGGGCCAGTCTTTAGCAGAACACTCAAGACTATCAATTCTCAACCGCTTTCAGCCTTTCAGTCTGTTGAAGTTGCAGCGCACGAACAACCTTCTGCACCAACAAGTTTCCTGACTGCTTTGCTGCCAGTTATGCTACTTGGAGGTGCTTCATTTTTAAAACTAGTATTCCCACGCGCTGAAACTATCATTGCCTTTACCGACTTTCTTGGTAACCCAACAATCGTGATGCTGATTTCTCTTACCTATGCGACCTATATGTTAGGTATCAGACATGGAAAGAAGCTTTCAGCTGTAATGGCTATTTACGCCGATGCTGTCAAGGATATCTCAGGAATACTATTAATCATAGGGGGTGCTGGTTGTTTTAAGCAGGTATTAAGCGACAGCGGAGTTAGTATTGAAATTGCCAATATTTTGAAAAGCTGGGATATTCACCCCTTACTTTTAGGTTGGTTAATAGCTGCTTTTATCAGGGTAGCTGTTGGATCGGCCACTATTGCGGGTCTGACTACTGCAGGAATTATCGCCCCACTGATTATCAGTACAGGGGTGAATCCGAACCTAATGGTATTATCAATAGGAGCAGGCAGTTTAATGTTTTCCCATGTGAATGATCCAGGCTTCTGGATGTTTAAAGAATATTTCAATCTTTCAATGAAAGACACGCTTAGGTCCTGGTCATTAATGGAAACGATTGTTTCAGTCGTAGGAATTGTTAGTGTTATGCTATTAAATAGTTTAATTAAGTAAAATTAGATAAACAGCTGATCTATACATATTCTATAAAATACTGATTCATTGATGTAAACAAACTGATTTACTTAATCCTGCATGACGAATCTAAATAATGCTCCAAGTCCGGGTCCATCACTGAAGGCCTCAATACGCCCGTGATGTCTTTCAACAATATTCTTAGTCAGGTATAATCCAAGTCCATTTGATTTTTCACCTTTGGTACCGGTCTTCCCATATTTAGTAAACCGGGTAAAGATTTTTAGCGATTCATCCTGTTTAAAACCTAATCCTTCGTCTTTAATTTCAATGATTTTTTTGTTGCTCTCCAGCCGGGTTTTAATGGTAATAGTAGACTTCGCGTGTGAAAACTTAATAGCATTGCTGATCACATTTTGAATTGCCTGAGTAAATAAATGCGGGTTCACATTGACCACCATATTTCTCTGGATATCAAAAACCCAGGAGATATCTTTTTCTAGATTCTGTACATTCAGCGTATGCATGGCCCTATCAACTAGTTCAGAAACCTGTATCTGTTTGCGCTCTTCAAATGCAATTTCCATACTATCAAGTCGATTCATTTTCACAACCTGCTCGAGAAAATTGAGTTGATTTTGCATCTCTGTTATAAGGATGGTACAATATTCCGTGATTTCATCCGGGTCTTCTGTTAGTAATATAAGATTACACATCCCGATAACCTGTGCCAGAGGAGCACGAACATCATGTGATAAAAGTGTCACCAGGTCTTTTTTATCGGCAAGAGTTTTATCTAGTGTTTCGAGGGTAAGTTGCACATTTTGAAAAAGTACACCAGCTTCATTTTTATAGTCTGTGGGTAATGTAATCAATTGCCTTTTCTGGAGATAGATTTCCAGTGCATCTTTAGCAATTACAAGAGGCTCAAGTAACTGTTTAAGAATTAAAACGGTTATTGTTGTAGAAACCAGTATGCTGAAGGTAACAGTCAGAAAAATATAAATTTCTCCAAATCTTAAATGCTCATACAGGAAAAAGACCAGCAGACCAACAAGCGGGAAATTAATTCCCAACACAGCTACAAATAGAAATTTTCTGACTTCGCTTTTAGCTAAAAACTTTATTTGAGAAAGGAACTTAAAGAGTGCCCTGATAAGCATTGTCATTCTGTTTTATACGTTTTCAAAAATTGAATGTTTCAAACCCCCTATCAGAGGCCATCAAAAGCGTTTTCTTGATAATAAGATACATACCTTTACAATTGTTGTATAAACACACCTTATTTAGTCACCCTGAGTTTAGTCATAGACTGGAATTAAAATAAATTTTAATGGAACTAGAAAAAGAAATCAAGCAAAGCTTATTCAAATCACCTTCAAGTAAAGCTGTTTTAAATATAATTTATACAGGAAGCTGGTTGATGGGGAAGACCGTACAAGTACTAAAACCGTACGGGATTTCTGCCCAGCAATATAATGTACTTCGTATTTTAAAGGGGCGTACACCAGATTCAACTGCTCTTTCTGATATTCAGGAAAGAATGCTTGACCGTATGAGTAATGCAACACGACTAGTTGAAAAACTCAGACAAAAACAGTATGTCACCCGGGTTGAATGTCCTGGTAATAGAAGGAAAGTGGATATACACATTACCATTACAGGCCTTTCTTTGCTGGCAGATATTTATGATAAGATTGATGAATCAGAAAATGAGATGATGAAAAAATTATCAGAAACTCAGATAGAAAGTTTGAATGAAATTCTTGATCAGCTTAGATAACCCTACTTATTATGAATATTATAATAAGCGTGGTCACATAACAATTAATTAGTTATATAACCACGCTCCATTAAAAAATATATTTATAATAAACCCTCTTAGAATCTTCTACCTTGACCTTTGCCCATTTGACCTGAAGAATTAATAACAGCATTATTTCTATTCTGATTTTCAGTATTCTGACGTGGGGCCTGTATTTGAGCTTGCTGACGCTCCTGTACCTGCTGGAGTTGCCCGACCTGCTGTTGTGGTCTGTTCCAGTTTTGATTTTGACGTGGGGCCTGTATCTGAGCCTGCTCGCGCTGCTGAACCTGAGGCTGTGGTCTGTTCCAGTTTTGGTTTTGACGGGCGGCCTGTAACTGTGCCTGATCTCGCTGCTGAACCTGTGCCTGTGATCTGTTATAGCTTTGGTTTTGGTTTTGACGGGTGGCCTGCATCTGGGCCTGGTCACGCTGCTGCACTTGTGGCTGTGGTCTGTTCCAGCTTTGGTTCTGACGGGCGGCCTGCATCTGGGCCTGGTCACGCTGTTGAACCTGTTGCTGTGGTCTGTTCCAGCTTTGGTTCTGACGGGCGGCCTGCATCTGGGCCTGGGGTATTTTGTTATCCCGATTAGAATTACTGTTAAATCCTGTATGCTGGTTCATCCCAATTGATTGTCCTGAATTGGCTTTATTAACTATGCCATTTTGAATACCTCTTTGTTGATTCAATATTGTTCTGGAATTATTTACCCTGCCATTTATTCCCGGATTGCTATTTATAGAATTGTTTATTCTGCCAGGGGTCACATTGGGCCGGTAAATCATTAACTGATTATTATGTATGCCTGCCATAGTAGGTCTGTTAACGCGTTGTATGTTCACAGGTGAGACCTGCCGTCCAGTATATCTGGCCACTTCATTTGCTGAAGGTCCTGCTGAATACGAGATCTGCCTGTTTCCGTCTGAATACCTGTTGTTATTGATTATGGTTGTGTTATTGATAATAGTTGTATTGTTATTTACTGAAACGTAGTAATTATTTACATGTTCGTCGCTAATATAGTTTGAGCGAACAAAGCACCAGTCATGGTCAGGAATAGAAGTTCCCCATGAAAATGAAACGCCAATTGATAAACCTGGGCTTAGTGGGGCCCATCCATAATATTCTGAAGAATGCCGCCATGCAACCCAGGCTGGGCCCCAATGGTAGCCAGGAACCCAATACCATCCATATTCATCTGCAAATGACCAGCGCCCATAGTGAAATGGAGCCCATCCCCAACGATAATCACTAGCCCAGGTCCAACCGTAATCAGTATAAACCCAGTGCCCCTCTGTTCTATATGGTTGAAAATTGTCTCCTGCGTCCGGTACCCATACCTGCCCGTACTCTGGTGTATTGATCCACTGTCCATATGGACTTAGCTGATCGTGAAAAGTCTGGTAATTTATATTTCCTTGATTTTCATTATTTCCACTATTGTCAGCATAATTTCCATTATCCTGATTGTAATTCTGATTCGTCTGATTATTGTCAGAATTCTGCTGCCCGTTAGTATACCCATTATCCTGGTTACTATTTTGCTGGTTGTCTGGCTGATTCTGATATGGGCGGTCATTACCATAAACCGGGTCATTTTGTTGAAAAGACAGGGATGAAGCTATTCCCGGAATAGGGAGAGTAGCAATTAAGCAGGCTGCTGAGATCTTGGTGATGAATGTGACTAGCGTTTTCATTGCCTTTAAATTTAGGTTGAGAAACAGATTAACTCTTGTTCGATTAATCTAAATTCGTACCTGAATTTAATATTGGCATTTCGTACGTTCAATATCCTATAAACCTATCTTTAAGACATCCTAAAGGCATATTTATTTACAGCGCTGTAGGTTAAGCTTTGATAGGTATGTAAATTATAAAACCTAAACTGTATAGTATAAACTACACTTATTTATTATCAATTTTTTCGGAATTATTTATAGTTTATCCTTGGCAAGTATTGCATTACAGTGCATGATTTCATCCTCGTTAATTGTATGGCCCATGTTCTGATAGATAATGGTATTGACATTTGCGCCCATAAGGGTCATTAATTTTGCTGAGTTTCTCACACGTTCTACTGGTACATGGATATCAGGATCACTGCTGCCTATAAATACCGGGGTAGCTTCAAAATTTCCATTATACCTTGCTTTCATAATTGTATTGCCTATAAGTCCACCGGTGAAGGCAATTATCCCCCCATATTTTGCGGCGTTTCTAGTCGTATATTCAAGTGTCAGGCATGCACCCTGAGAAAAACCGAGAAAATAGCACTGAGTTTTTTTAAAACCTGAACTTTCTAATTCCAAGATTATCTGATCAAGGAAAACCAAGGCTAGATTCAGGGAAGAGTCATTTTTCTGAGCCTCTAAAAATGAATAGGGGTACCAGCTATTGTTTATCGCCTGTGGTGCTATAAGTGCAAAGTCATCAGCTTTTAATCCTTTTATAAAGTTTAACATGTCGGAAGCACTTCCACCTCTGCCATGTAGCAGGATTAAAACCTTATTTGCAGCTTCTAAACTTAGGCCTCCTGTTAGATAGGTGAATTTATCCATTGAGTATTTCTGAAAATTAAAAAGTTATTGAAGGTAACTGTACTGAAATTTTTGACCTCATTGATTCATACTGGCTGGGTAACCGAAGATTTTGTCCAAGCTCACCTAAGGGTTCGTCTTTGGCAAAACCAGGATTTTGAGTTGCAAGTTCAAATAATACTCCTCCGGGCTCTCTGAAGTAGATTGAGTAGAAGTAGTCACGATCAATCTTTTCAGTGATGTGTAGGCCTGCACTTGCTATCTTCTCTCTGTATTCCATCAAAATACTTTCATCTTTTACTTCGAAAGCGATATGATGAATAGTGCCAGCCGCAACCTGACCATGCTTGCCCGAAGGGCTAGACTTTAAATCAATAAATGAAAAACTATCATTCTGATTATTAAACCTGGTTATATCACCTTCAGATGCAATTTCAGTATATCCCAATAAATCTGATAAAACCGCTGCTGTAGCATCTATTGTCTTTAGGGTTAGGACTACATTATTAAAACCCTTAACAGTATCTATTTTCGCAACCCCATTTGTTTCCCATGGTTGAATATTCATCAATCCATCTGTGAAAACAAGGTTGAATGCCAGACCATCATAATCCTGAAACCTGATAATGTCTTTTCCAAAATAGGATTCAACCGGAGAATGAGTAACCTTAAATTCTTTCAGACGCTCGAGCCAAAAATTATAGCTTGATTTACCGACAGAATAACCGATCTCGGTAGCCATTGCATTTCCTATTCTTCCA
>Ga0209511_1001952_pt1 | contig 17492 bp, 18 predicted proteins | sample SSSSmetaG_FD_184141 | JGI IMG/M metagenome (GOLD analysis project Ga0209511, IMG submission 184141) | Glacier valley bacterial and archeal communities from Borup Fiord, Nunavut, Canada, to study Microbial Dark Matter (Phase II) - ​SSSS... | ecosystem: Environmental > Aquatic > Freshwater > Ice >...
CGTCGATCGTTGCCTCTAGCGGTCCAGTCATCACAGCAGTGCTAGCGGCGATTATTATTCACAGTCAATTGCAGCAAGTGCAGGTTTTTGGGATTTTGTTGGTGACGATCGGGGTGACTGCCCTCAGCTTTGAACGGATGCGCTTTGTCAAACCAGCAAGATAAAACCTACTCAATAGCTGTCACTAGAGAAGGTTATCTCGCCCTAATGATCGCTCAAACGTTCCACGCCGCCTCAAAAAAATCGCGCTCGCAAAGCATGGCATAGCGGTAGGTCGATTCAGCAGCAGGGGTGAGGGTGGCATAGCGATCGACCAACTCTTCCAAAGTCTGCGCCAACGGTTCAAAATCGGCACTGCTATACGTCCGAATCCAGTCAGAATAGGGATGATCGGGAATACCGCCACGGGCAAGTTCTTGACCCAAAAAAGCATAGAGGCGCATACAAGGAGACATAGCGATCGCCGTTAATCCGATTTCTTGGCTCCAGGCAGTTGCAGTCAAAAAGTCTGTATAGCGGCGGGTTGCAGTTCCGGGTTCAACCTGCTTGAGGTCAACGCCCCACTTGGCTGCATAGCTTTGATGAAGCTGCAATTCTTCAAGCACACCGTTCACCAGACCCTGAAACGCTTCAAATCCTGACCAGTCGGGAGCCTTTGCAGCAGCAAGACTGTAGGCACGGGCAAAGGCTTCGAGAAAAAAGGCATCCTGTCCGACGTAGTAAGCAAACTTCGCTTTGGGCAAAGTGCCGTCGGCGATTCCTTGAACAAAAGCACCCTGAAGGGAAGCGATCGCGAGATCTTGATTAGCTTGCCAGAGGTCGATCGAGATCGTCATAGAGTTTTGTTTGATTACCAGAACGACAAAATTATCGCGCGATACAGTCCACAAACCCTAAAGTCGATAGTGACGATAGATATCACTCGCCGCCCGATGCAGCAGCGAATGTCGATATACCAGTGCATTCATATCGTCTGCATAGCCGCCGCCAATCACACACGCGACGGGATAGCCCAATGAGACACACGTTGTCAACACCTGCATCTCACGACGAAACAATCCCGTGTCAGTGAGAGAAAGTTTGCCCAAGCGATCGCACATATGGGGATCAACCCCAGCATCATAAAACACCAGATCAGGCTTGACTTGAGAGAGCAAATCGGGCAAATAACTCGCCAGCGTTTGCAGATAGTCATCGTCTTCCATTCCTTGTGGAAGCGGCACATCTAAGTCGCTCTGCTGTTTGCTGCCCGGAAAATTTACCTCGCAGTGCATTGAGAACGTAAACACGCTGGCATCGTCGCGGAAAATGAACGCGGTGCCGTCGCCCTGATGCACATCGAGATCCACAATCAGGACTCTTTTAACCCGCGTGGTTTGTTGTAAATGACGAGCGGCGATCGCCAAATCGTTAAAGATGCAAAACCCCGACCCATAGCTCGGAAACGCATGGTGAGTGCCGCCTGCCGTGTTACACGCTAACCCGTGCTGCAATGCCAACTCAGCCGTAAGAATCGTGCCGCCGACGGCTATGCAGGTGCGATTCACCAATTCAAAGCTCCAGGGCAGCCCAATGCGTCGTTGAGCCTTGGCATCGAGTGTGCCATCACAATATGCCTGCACATAGTCAGACGTGTGAACTAATTCAATCCACTTTTGAGGGGCGCGCTCTGGAGAAAAGAACTGGGATGCCACGGCTACTCCATCCGCCAACAGCATCTCGTAAAGTTTCTTAAACTTTGCCATTGGGAACCGATGATCAGGTGGCAACGGCGCAACATAGCCAGGATGATAGATTAGCGGTAAATCCATTCAGTTATTCGTCTCAAAAGCGTCTTTAGTTTTGTAACTAAATATCGTCAAATATTGCTGTTTGTAAGAATTTCTTAGAAGAAAATCTCTCATCCTTTAGACTGATCGGTAGTGTAAGTTTTGACAAGATACCCATGACCCATCTGGTTTTGCACGAGTATTTGCAACTTCTTTCCTACTTTGCAAGCGTTGCAGGTCTTTACATTTTATTTAACAGCAAAGACGAGAGTGATGATTCCGACAACACAAACCATGTGTTGTTCTCCATGAGCTTTTCTTACTGGCTAGTTCACTGCCTTTCACTAGCTGCCCAAAGTTGGATTTCGCCTGAGTGGGAGATTGCTACTTTGAGCCTGAAATTTACGGCTGTCTTTTCCTACCTACTGACGTTTTCTTGTGCCGTTAGTTTGCCGCTTCACCGGATTTCGATGCGATCGAAACAGACTGAATAATGCGATAAAAGTCGCGATCGCTCTTCATTTCTTCAACACCTGAGCGATCGCGGCTTCTAATAACTCTTGAGCAAGCGTTGTTAAGATAAAAACTTCTTGCACAGTCTTGCCCTGACGAGCAATCAGCTTAAACCCGCCGCGAATCGGCACTGACACCTTTAGCTTAAAGTGGGGTGAATGAGACCGGACAGACGCAATCACACCCGGAGTAATGGTCGTGATGCCATCGTGTTTGGTCAACTTCTCTAATCGGGAAATCAAGCCAGGAATGTGAGTGGAATGATTGAGCACTACCCTGCCGCTAGAATTTCCCATAGTGTACTTAGCCTAATCTCCTCTGAATTTTAGCGCTCATGCCGTCTCTAGGGGTGCCAGCGTTAACCCTTCCATGCCAAGCTGCATGTGATAAAGCTCTGCCTGCTCTAATTGACCGACCCACACCGTCGCCTGTCCATCAAAATGCACTTGATTGGTGAGTTTCCAGGCACGATCGCCCGTCATATTGGGAATATATTTGAGCAAACATTCTGACACATGCTCAAAGGTGTTGAAGTCATCGTTCAACACAATCACTTTATAGTTAGGGCTAGTCTTACGAACCGTCTGACTCGTCTTTTCGGGGGCGGCAACTGACGCGACAACCACTGCCTTAAACGGTGTTAAAAGGGTTCTATTCATCAGGCAATTTCCAAAGGCTTTACAAAATTGTTCACTAAATTTTAGATCATCCTCGCAGTAAATAAAGGGGATGAATGCTAACAGACGAAAAGAAACCTGGATCACTCTGACTGACCCAGGTTTTATTGAGGGCTTGAGCTTGCCTAAAGTCAGTCTAGAAGTTTGATTTACTTGCAGTAGACCAGGTTGCTGCCCGGAGCGTTCATAAATCCATTAGAAACCCAACCAGCCGTAGGCTTAGCAATTTGTACCCAGATGCGACCATCAGCAGCGGTCTGAGATGTCGCAGGATTTGTGGTGACGAAAACTTGGCTGTTTAATTCTGCGCCGCCGACGATCGCCGACGTGGTGTTAGGTGCTTGACGAATCGCCAAACCTAGAGGTTGAGTCACGCGACGGCACAGCCCTTTATCGCCAGGAGTCGGTGGCTGTACGCCAGTGCAGGCTCTGAGGTTGACGGCTTGCACATAACCCTTATTGAGCGGCGTACTGACCAGAATGAACCCGTTGGTGACTGCGTTTTCTGCCAGCGTCACTTTTTGAGCCGTCGCCAGCAGAGACACTGTGCCACTCGTGGACGATCGCTGAGTAAAAAGTGGGGTAGACACTTTTGCCTCGCGGCATTGACCCACCAGAGACGGGACGGCGGCTGGAGTTTGAGCAAACGCTGGGGTGGTCGCTCCGGTTATGGCAATTAGGGCGAGTCCGGCGATCGCGGGGTTCCATTGGTTCATCTGAATGCTAATCATTGATTAAACTCCTCACTCACATCAAAAAAGAATTTTCGCGTTTTGTTTCTGCATGAAATTATGCCACGCAAATACGCAAATCCTAAAGATGTGTTAGTTGAAATTTTGTGCAGACGTGATTACACCTTTGCGAATCATTCATAGTTCGATGCCGTGGCTCTTGCCAATCACCCAATGGCGACGAAAGAACCGTGCCAGCGTCGTCTCTTCTAAAGAGAGATGAATTGGTCTCCCATGCGGACAGGTGCGCGGGTGGCGAGTTTGCTGCCACTGATCGAGCAGCGTTTGCATTTCAGTCAGACTTAGCGGAGTTCCATTGCGAATAGCGCTGCGGCAAGCGGTGGCAACTTGGGCAGATTGCAGGTCTCCTCCTAAACTGAGTTCTGTCAAGGCTTCAGCACAGTCATCTCGTTGAGCAAGAAGCGCGGGGGCAGTCCGAATTGCCCAGATTTGCTCACCAAACGGTTCTACGTCTAGCCCTAATCGCTGAAGTTGTTCGAGTTGAGCCGTTGATAAGCGATTGAGAATAATCGCAGGTTCTAACGGAATTAGCTGCCAGCGATCGCACACCTGTTCGTAGAGCACTCGTTCATGAGCGATATGTTGCTCAACCAGCCACAGCCCTGCTGGATGCTCTGCCAGAATGTAGCGATTGTGAACTTGCGCGATCGCCCGCACCGATGACAGGGGAGCCGCATCCGATGAGAGCTGGATTTCTCGATCGACGTGATAGCCGCCTTCAGATTCAGCCGTTTTAAGCAGCTTGCCGACTCGCTCAGAATAGAGACTTTCAGAGAGTGACTCAGGCTTGAGGCGCAAGACTCGATCGATGGCTCCAACAATGTGGGTTTGCCAATGACTGAGATGATGTAAATAAATCTCGGCTTTTGCGGGGTGGCGGTTCCAGTCAATCTGAGCAGGCGGCACCTGAAGATGCAGCAAGCAGACGGGATGACGATCGCGCGGCAGGGTCTTCCGAAATGCCCCCAAAATCGTCTGTTCTAGCTCCGGCACCTCTACAAATCGACCGTTGATCGCCACTCGCACCCAATCGGGGCGATGACGATGACAGCGATCGGGCAAACCTGCCAGCACATAGAGCGATGAGGTCTCTCCCGATTCTGGTATAGGCACCTCGATCGTGGTTTCTTGCAAATCTCCAATCTGCACCCCTCGTAGAATCTGAGGCAAGATTTTTCGAGCAGTTTCGCCAGCCCACAGGTTGAACCACTCTCGATCGTTTTGCTGCACTTGCCAGGTGATGTGAGGGTGACTCAGCGCAATCTGCTGAATCATCGCCTGCACTGCCCGAATCTGTTGAGCGATCGCGGGCAAACCTTGCCGACGGGCTGACCAGTTGCCAAAAAGCTGATCGACGGTAACGATCGTCCCAGGCGCGATCGCCGCCGTTTCGACCTGAGTAGCGGTTCCGTCCGCACGATAAGAGACTCGCCAACCTTGAGTTGCGGTGGCAGGGCGGCTGAGAATCTCGAACTGCGATAGCTGCGACAGGCTGTGAAGCGCCTCGCCCCGAAAACCAAGACTGCGAATATTCCAGAGGTCTTGACGATCGTGAATCTTGCTCGTTGTATGAGGTAGGGCGGCTTGCTTTAAAGCCTCTAAATCCATTCCTGCGCCGTTGTCAGCTACACGTATCCGCCACTGGTCAGCCCAGAGAGACACCGTGATGCGAGTCGCCCCCGCGTCGATCGAGTTCTCCACCAATTCGCGCACAACGGCGGCTAGAGAGTCAATGACTTCTCCTGCCGCAATTAAGTGCACCACGTCGATCGGTAATGGTTGAATCGTAGACCCCATCTTTCTAGTGTATCGAAGGGATTGAATCAACGTAGCTGAGATTGTTGAACTGCGATCGACCCCTCCTAAAGAGGAATTTGAGTCTGCCTATTTAGACCTCATATCGGTCATCTTAACCAATAAATATTTGACACAGAATTACATTAGAGTTAACACTGAGAGGGTCATTTTTTGACGATCGTCCTAAAACCCTGAACAAGGTCAGTAGACTTTTAGGAAGTTTAGTTAAATCTAACCTCCGCCGTCATCAAATGCTTGTTAGAGGTTCATGGTCACTGATGATTTAACCTTCGGAGCTACCTACAATGTCTATCTCGATCAGCCCCCAACTTCAAGAAGATTTTCAACATCATGATGGGATTTTTTTTCCAAACGACTATGAGGCTTTGAGTGCTGTTGGACAAAAGCAGTTGTGGGACAAAATTGGGTCAACCTACTATCAAACTCACAAAGCTGAAGAACTCGGTGAGGCTGCTTTAAGAACGATTGACTATCAGCAAATCACCGGAAAAATTGGCGGTCTTTGGAATCGATTTCCTCACGATCGTCATTTTGAAACAATTCTTGAAATTGGCTGCGGCTATGGTAGAGCTTCGATCAATCTTTCAAAAGAAAAGACTCTCTCTTGCAGGCAATACTATGGAATTGATATTTCAGAACCTCTATTGAGGCGATTGATTTATTTCAAACAGACCTATGATTTCTATCCATCCGCAGAGTTTACTTTAATCTGCGACTCCGCAGAGACTTTGCCACTCAATGATAATTCAGTAGATTTAATTATTTCTAACGCGGTGTTGATGCACATTCAAACAGAAAAAGTCGAAAAGCTGCTGCTAGAAGCGGCTCGTGTCCTCAAACCTGGCGGAGCTTTTGTGTTGAATAACTCGTTCCATAATCGCAATTGTCCAGGTCACATTTTGCGAAATCTTTCTCGAAAAGTCTTTCCATTGGGGGCAAATTCGATCTACTTAAATCAGCAAACTTTAGATGAAGTAGAGTCGCTGCTCGATCGTGCGGAAATCGCGAAAAAATGCTCAAAATTTGTGGTTGAACCAAATCCACATTACGTCCTTTTGCCTGAAGAACTGGGTCGTTTTCAAGTGCCATTTGCAAGCGAAGTTAATCGCAGACTCAAGCCACCAGATGCTCAAAAATCAATTTTTGCCTATAGCTTTAATGCCTACAGTGCTGGAGTTCTAGTTTCTTGAGAAGCATGACCGACGCGATTCAAGCCAGCGGGTTGACTGCAACCCTGCAAAGCCAGGAGCAATGGTGTGATTCATGTCATCGATCGCATCATCGTGCCGCCTGACGTAAAGCTGCAACTAAGAGAATTAGGGTGTACTATCCCTGACGATCGCTCATCTCAAGACCCGTTCTTGATAGCGTTGAGGCGTTTCGATCGTCTGCTCTAACTGACGCAGCGAACTCAGCGAGAGAAACCCAAACCCGACTTTAGCCGCTAAATCTAAAAGGGTGTAAGACATTGTTTCTAACCCGCTGTCGATCACGCTATAGCCAGTTTTAGCCAGAATCCACACGATCGGATAAGCCGTCCACAGCAGCAAATGCACCGTCAGCAGTCGATAAAATACTTTTCTGCCTCTCGGATTCTGTTGTTCTGCCTCCTTTCGATAATGGTGCAGCAATAGATAAACGAGACCCAAATAAGCACCGCAACTTACAGCGTACCAAATATAACTGGTGGGCTTTGGCGATATCGCAGCGACAAATCCGGTTGCAATCATATAAATATCAGCACCAACCATGCTGGCAGCGATCGGAAGACTGGTGCTTCCAAGAAAGCTAAGAAGTATCAGCGTTAGCGGTGTAGATAACGTCCAGGTAACATAGCGAACCCAATAAGTCGGACGACCATAGATTATATTAAAGCCTTGACCCAAAACCATCGCAAGGTACAAGCTAGCTGCGATCGCCGCAATGAAAAAATTAATGGTGTAGACAATTCGCCACGCCTCGTTTTTGGCGTTATTTGCACCAAAGCCAAACGCGATCGCGCCCAGAGTCATGCCAACACATCCGATCGTGAGCCAGGTTTGAGTCATGGTTATTTCTTGTCTAGGTCGCTCTGAATAAAAACTCTTTACGGTAGTCTAAAGAGCCACCTGTCGAAATCCATCCGACCAATGGAATAAATTGCTGAATTTAGGTTTATGACTCTCGATCGACAGGCTGTGAGAGATTTGGCTGCACTTGGCAAGAGTTGATGGTAAGCTCAAAACTTTGGCTCATTCAAGCGTTACTAGAGGATCTAGCAACTGTCATATTGACAGTCAAACAAGATGCCTTTGCAGCGCAACCCGTGACGATCGGCTATCGCCACAAAGATGACAGTAGACCTCCTGCACGGAATACTCCGCTCTCACCCTAGCCCTCTCCCCAAGGAGAGGGAACAAGAGTTCTGGCTCTCTTCTCCCTGAAGGGCTGTCCAGAAGATTCACGCAGGAGGTTCTATCAAACTGCGGTTAAGGGCACTCCTAGCCAATTCTGAAAGTTTTGTTGTTGTATGGAAGAAGGGTTCTCGATCGCCACCACTTGATATTGACTGGGGCGAGGCTCTAATAAAGTGACAGACCGGACTTGCAGTTCGTCCTGATCAAAAAATGCAGCTTCAATCACATCATCCGCTTGATAGTCTTTTAGCCGATCGTTGAGTTGGTCTGCACCCACGCGCAGTCCGTCGATCGCCAATAGCTCATTCCCGGCACTCATTCCGGCTCGTTGGGCTGGAGAGTCAACCTCGACGAATTTGATCATCTCGCGCCCATGTTCGGTTTTAACCGTCACGCCGAGATGAGGAGGACGATCGCCGTTCTCGCCATTTGACTGCAAGCGCAACCCAAACCCAGCTAGATATTCATCAAAGGGAAGTTCTTCCGTTCCGCCATCAATATAGCGATCGAAGAAATCGGTCAGATCAAATCCTGCGACCGACTCGATCGTGGCTTTGAGTTGCTCAGGGGTGAACCCAATCTCATCTTTGCCAAACTGCTTCCACATTTGACGCATCACATCATCAAACGATCGTTGATTGCCATGCTTGATCCGAATTCCTAGATCCAGCAATAGCGTCACCATTTCTCCCTTTAGGTAATAGGAGATTTGAGAATTAGCACTATTGGCATCGGGTCGATAAAGCTTAATCCACGCATCAAAGCTAGACTCGCTCAACGGCTGCACCAGTCGCCCCGGAATCATGAGATAGCGCGTAATTTCTTGACTCAGCGATTTGAGATACGTCTTAGCATCATAGATGCCCGCTCGATAGGGAAGAATCAGATCATAAAAGCTTGTCGTCCCTTCACTAAACCACAGAGACGGCGTGTAATTTTCGCCTTCATAGTCAAACACTTCCAACCCTTTCGGGCGAATCCGCTTCACGTTCCACAGGTGAAAAAACTCGTGAGCGACAAGCTGCATAAAGCGATCGTATTTATCCTTCGCTCGAAATCCCGTTCGTGAATAAATTAGCGAACAGCTATCTTTATGCTCCAATCCGCCAAAGCCATTTGACGTGAGATGCAGGAGGAAAAGATAGCGATCGTAAGGCAATCCTTCAAACAGATCCGCTTCGACTTGAATAATCTTTTGCGTATCGTGAATTAAGCGATCGCAGTCAACAGTTCCCCGTCCCCAAATCGCTAATTTGTGAGGTTTCCCGATCGCCTCAAAGGGATAAATCTCGTGATGCCCAATCTCAAACGGACTATCGACCAGCGTATCGAAATCCGTTGCCTCAAACGTGTTTTCTTTTCCGGGAACGGATGGCAGGGTCGTTAGGGTGTGCCAGTCCGATCGCGGCGGCACAATCTTAATTTGGATCGGCTGTTTTTCAAATCCTGGCACATACAGAAACAGAGCCGCACCGTTAAAATAACCGTGAGTTTTATCCAAATGATTGGTTCGCACGGTTAGCTCGTTGGCAAAAATGCGATAGCGCACAACGATTTTACTTTGCCCTTGAGTGTCAATATGCCAGTAATTTTTCCGCACTTTACGCCACGGCAGCGCCTTCTTGTCTCCAGAAGCTGCAAAATCCTGCAAATGTCTAGAATATTCCCGCACTAGATATGAACCGGGAGTCCAGACGGGCATTCTCAACTCTAAAGTCGGCTGCGCCCAGCCAAGCACCTCAAGCGTGACTTCAAACAGGTGCGACTCTGGCTGAGACATCGCAACCTGATAAGCAAACGTGATGGGTAAAGAGTAACAAGGTTGAGGTGACTCGATCGACGTTTCCATAAAAGGGCTAACGGGTGAGGTTATGAGTTCTAAGTCCTCTTGATTCATCCTTTTATTGTCTCCGATCGACGTTCAGCTTACCTCCCTATCATGCCTCATCAAACCCGGCTGCACCTATCGTTTACCCGCCAAATTGATTAACTGCTTGAGATTCACAAGATGAATGACTTGCTGACTCTGGTTAATTTTAATCCAGCCTCTAGTATCGAGCTTTTCGAGAATTTTTGTCGTCTCATCGACGCTGATATCTGCAACATCCGCCAGGTCTTTTGCCGGGACGTTAAAAATATCGGTGCTGTTGCTCGACTCTAGACCATAATTTTCAGCCAAAGACACCAGCGTGTTGACAAGTTTGACCGCAGGAGGTTGATTGCGGAGTTGAAACCGAATGTTAGTTTGGCGGAGTCGTCTGACCATAAGTTGCAGCATTCGATGGTGCAACTGCGGATCTTTGAATAAAGTTTGAATGAATCGTTGCGCCGAAATGCTCATCAGACGGACATTTGAGAGAGCGATCACATCCGTCGATCGTGGCGACTCATCTAAAATCGCCATCTCGCCAAAGAAGTCACCTCGCCCCAAAATCGCCAGCGTCGAGACATTCTCGCCCGTGCCAGAGTGACGACGGACTTTGACCCAGCCAGACACCACAAAATAAACCGCATTGCCCCAAGCATCTTCCATTAAAACGGCTCTGTCAGCCGGATACTCGTGCTCAGTTGCGACCGACAACAACCAGTCAAGTGTTTCTGGATTCGCCGCCGCCAGTAAAGGAAAAAGCTCACTAAAAACTTCAGTCTGCATGAAAAGATCTTCAGGATAGAAGTTTGAGGTAGATAGTTGAGGGTTTAAAAACGTGTCAGATGAGACACATTTCTCCTATCTTGACAGGAATCAATAACCTTGCTTCAGAGCAAATCCACTGATTTTTGAATGGAGTCAGATAGAACTTGAGAGATTTGACAACGCCTTTGCTCTTCCACTCCTTGCAATCGTGATTGCTAAGAATAAAGCATGGGGGCGATCGCGGTCCTCATTCTAGGCAGCAGCGACTCTATATAAGATGCCCAACCAATGACAATAGATTGCTGATGCGCCAAAGTTTCTAAATCCATTGCGTCTTGGGCATAGCTAATCGGGTTTCCATCCAAGTCACAGCAGACTAACCCCGCCGTTTTCGCTAACGCTAGCGGACCGACCGTATCCCAAATTTTGACTCGTCCATTTAAATAGACATACATTCCGGCGTGACCCAGAATGACGTTCATCACCTTCAGACCAAAGCTGCCTTGAGAAAAGCCAAATTTAATCTCTGGGACTTTGTGAGCGATCGCGTCTCCAAAATTTTGCCGATCCTTAATGCCGATGATCACGGTTTGCTCATCAGAAGATTTCGGCTCACCGATCGCGATCAGCTCAGGAGTCAGGTCCGCAATCGCCTGCCACAAGCCAAGATCTTTGCCTCCAAAATAAGTCATATCCGATTCTGGGGCATAGATCCAACCTGCGATCGGGGACTCATTCTCCAGCAGCCCAACCATGACAGCATAATCTTTCTGCCTGTGAATGAAATCATCTGTGCCGTCTAACGGATCGATACACCACAAGCGCGAATAGTTTTCTTGAAACCGCTCTCTCGACGGCGCATTCTCTTCAGTAATCACGCCATCGTCAGGAAACAGCGTTGAAAACTCGGCAGTGAGTTGGCGATCGAGCATTTGATCAACATTCGTGACAAAATCACCGGGTCCTTTTTGAAAGACTTGCAGCCCTTCTTTTGCCATTTGTTTTGCCTGCTGTCCGCACGATCGGATCAGCGATCGGATCTTAATATCTAACTCGTTGTCTATGGGCTTCATGGTTCAAGAAGTGACAGCAGCAGTGTCATTTTGACATAAAAAAACGGGCTAACCTCATGGTTAACCCGCCAGCTTGGGAACGCGCAGAGAGACTACTTTTGCAGAACTACTTGAACGTTCGCGTTTTGCAGACCGGGGCGGCTGACTTGAGAAAGGGTCTTGTTAACCGCATACTTCTGGTTGATGGAGTTGATCAGTTCGGTCTGGTTGTGCTTTTTAGCAACTCCCCAGAGGTCAGCAATCAAGTCAAAAGAACCATCAGCGTTGCGAGACCAGCCCAAATCATATTCGCCTTCGAGAATGGCAACGATGTCAGAACGGACGCGCTGACCGTTGTAGCCACGAACGTCGGCTTCGGTCTTGACGTTGATGCCCAGGTCACGCAAAGAGGACTTGAGAATTTCAGCGTCGGTGATCTTGGTGCGCAGAGTGCTAAAGTGAGACATTGGGTTTCCTCCGTGGAAATTTGAAAACAACAACAACGTTTAGTTAGCTATTCGCTCTTAGCGCTCAGAGATGACTGATGGCTAATTGCTCTTTTGAGACCACTAGCAGACAAAATGTGTGCTAGCCTTTCCTCCTGTGGGAGCAGGAGAAAGCTTTTAGAACTCAAGTCGCTGATATTCTGCGACTGAGGACGCAGCAGGGCGCGCTCGTTGCCTAGCCCAATCCCGTAGGGCTGTCACCTGCTCACTCATGGTCTTAGATAACGGCATCGTAGCTCGACTTGCCGCAATGATATCCAACTGGGTAAACTCTCTGTCTTGTGCGAATGCTTCATACATTGCAGCGACCAGTGCTTGTTCAATTTCAGCACCAGAGAAGCCATCGCAGACATTGGCTAACTGATCCAGGTCAAATCGCTCAATCTCTCGACGACGCTTGGATAAGTGAATTCTAAAGATGTCTTTCCGCTCTTCGGCATTGGGCAGGTCAACAAAGAATAGTTCGTCGAAACGTCCTTTTCTAAGAAACTCGCCGGGGAGACGCTCTACGCGGTTTGCAGTTGCCATCACGAATACAGGAGATGTTTTTTCCTGCATCCAGGTGAGGAACGACCCAAAGATCCGACTTGAGGTGCCACCATCTGAGTCAGCCGACCCAGTGCTGCCTGCAAATGCCTTGTCCATCTCGTCAATAAACAGAATGGCTGGCGAAATCGACTCAGCGGTTTTGAGCGCATTGCGGAGATTCGCTTCCGATCGACCCACCATTGAGCCGTCATACACTCGCCCCATGTCTAACCGCAGTAGAGGCAAACCCCACAAGCGAGACGTGGTCTTAGCGATCAGCGACTTCCCACACCCTGGAACACCTAAAATTAGCATTCCTTTTGGCTGAGGCAAACCGTATTCTCTGGCTCGTTCTGTGAATGCGTCAGAGCGTTGCTTTAACCAGCGCTTTAACTCTTCCAGTCCACCAACAGAATCGATCGTTTCGTCTTCCTCAATGTACTCCAAGATGCCGTTGCGACGAATCAGTTGCTTTTTCTCAGAGAGAACAATATCAACTTCTTCTTCAGTCAGGCGACCCGCAGTCACTTGAGCCTTACGATAAACCTTTTCCGCCTCATCTCGCGTCAGCCCTAAGGCAGCTTTTAAAAGCTTTTCGCGAGTCTCAGTTGTGATGCGACGAGTTTTATTGAGATCGAGCTGCTGCGTGAGGACTTGATCTAGCTCTCCCATGCTGGGCATCGCAAAATCAATGACTGCAACTTCTTTCTCAAGCTCGATCGGAACCGTTTGCACCGGAGACATCAGCAGAATCGTTTTCTGAGTGCCTTTAAAGCTTGCAACCGCATCTCGCAGCCAACGGTTAACCGCAGGTGAGTCGATGAATGGATGCAAATCTTTGAACACAAAGATACCCGGCTCTTTTTGTCTCATCACCCACTCGATCGCGGCTTCTGGAGAAACCGTATTGTGCTGAGTGACGTTGCGAGGCTGCCCATACTCGACAATTCCGTGAGTGACCGTCCAGAGAAAGACCCGACGTAAAGGCTTTGCTTGAGCGATCGTGGCGATTGTCTGTTCAGCCCGTTCCTCCTCTGAGGTCACCAGGTAGATCAAAGGATATTGAGCTTGTACGAGAATGTTTAGCTCTTCTTGCATAACCACCGAACCCATCAGAAACGGCTCAGACATTATTGAATAGAATTTTCTCGAACTTCAGTTGAAAGCACTACTAAAAGGGTGAATGTGACAAAAGAAGTGAGAACTTTTAGGCTAGGAATATTAGCAGGGGACGAGTTCGCCCTCTCCTTGATTGCCCGCTGTAGAAGCAACTTTCTGCGGCTTGCCAACCGGAAGCTCTTCATCAACAGTAATACCAGGTTGCTTGCCTAGAGGGACAATTTCGCCATCCTTGAGAGTGACTGGAGACGTACACTCAGGACAGTTGTAAATCCGGTGAGCTTGCCCGTGAGCCTCGTCTAACTGCTCAACCGTTTCTGGGTGAGTTAGGTAGAATATGAGCGCTTTCTCTGCTAGGGCTGACATTGCCTCGGCAGCAACAGCCGCTCTAATTTTTAGCTGACGGTGCAGTTCTGGCGGAAGATACAACGTGACTTTTTGCTTGTCTTGCATAGGACTCTCGGTCGTTTTACCCGGGTATATCAGTAAATATATCGGCTGTGCCTAAGGCTGTCAAGATGCTAAACCAGCATGACAGCAATATCGTTACATTTGTTTACAATGAGTAGTGCTCGTTCGGCTTTGATTCACAAATCTCATTTAGTTTGTCTCTTACTAGGACTGGTTTTGACGGCTTTCCTCTCAGGCTGTGGGTCAACCGACTCAAGCCTGGGCATGAATTGGAAGACTTATCGCAATCAGCGGTTTGGGTTTGAGTTTCTCTATCCCGATCGCTGGGTTGAGTCAATTCCGCCTGAAAATCGAGACGGCATTGCCTTTGGCGATCCACAAAACCCAGGGGTAGAGATTCGAGGGTGGGCGAGCTATGAGCGATTGGTGAGCGACGATCGTAGCAATCGGCGATCGCAACCCTCTCTTCCCTCAAATTTCACAACGCTGCAAAAAGTGCCCGGAAACTTAGATGCAAAGATTGGTGCAGAATCAAGCTCACTGACGCTGACCCTTGCTCAGGGAGAAACCCGCTATTATTGGCGCGGCACCGCCCCAAATCAGCAGTTTGAGAATTACTATCGGTTTTTCAACTACATTGCCAGCCGCTACCGAGTTCCAGAAAAGTGAGCAAGGTGCGGCTGGGGAATTCTGAGAAACTTTCAACCCACCCTCTGAGATGAGAGCTTTTGACGGCGGCTTTGGGCAACCTACGGACGGAATCATCCCAGATGCAGCGACTAGAAAGGCTGGGAACAAACCTGTTTAACAACAACGCTTGAGGCATCGACATGGCTGGCAGGGTGAATCAGATTTTGAAGTCTCCATTATTTGTGGGGGGATGTGTGACAGCAGTGATTACTCTAGCGGGAACCATCTATGTCTTTTTGGGTTCTCGTCCGAATCCGTCAAAGGCTTCTCAGCTTTCGGTTCAATCGGCTTCTAACACTACGATCGCGGCGATGAATGGATGTCTGACGATCGTCAACGATCCGCAGCCTCCGTTAAATGTCAGGGCGGCTCCGAGCGATCGCTTCAACACCATTGTTGGCACTCTCCAGGATGGAGAAACGGTGACTGTCATTGGTAGACAAAGAGGATGGCTGCAAGTTGACGCACCCATATCGGGTTGGGTGGATCAATCGTTGACCAAGACAATTTGCGATAAGGCAGAGCAAGCAGAATTCATAAAAGCTGCTGCAATGAAGGCGAAGGGCGGAGAGCGAATTTTAGCAGACGCGATCGAAGACTATCAGTCTGGCGATTTGAGTTCGGCAATCAAGCTGCTCAAAACGGTTCCAGAAGACAGCCCTGTTTATGCTCAAGCTCAGGTTGCTCTAAACACGATGCCCACTCAATGGAAGCGAGCTAGAAATCTGTACAGCAATGCTCAAGTGGCTTTAAAAGAGAACCGATCGGCAGATGTGCTGAAGCTCGTGAATGAGATTCCTGATATTCGATATTGGAGAGAAAAGTTTACGCCTCTGGTTAAGCAAGCGATTTATGAGCAAAAAAATGGGGCTGCTGTCCCTCACCAACCCAAGTGATGATTTAACGCGAGAAAATGAATACAGGGTTGCGATCGCTGAGGATTCCGATTTTTGCTGAGTTCTGGGTGAAGCTAATAATCAGTACTAATACCTCAATTCATGGACACTAAAGCTATTTTGATTGCGGCAGGTTTAACGGGTGTTGCGGCTGTGACGGGCGTAACTTCTGCCGTGATGCAGTCTCAAAATCCTCAACCGCTATCGACGGGGGCACCGACGACGATCGTTTCTCCAATCTCTAAACCGACTGATAAACCTGATGGAGTCCCGACCTCATCACAAGGTTCTTCTCAAGCCCCGGTTTCAGAACCCGTTAAGCCTAACTCTGAACCGTTGCCTGTAAAGCCTCAGGAACCAGAGGCGGCTTCTAGAAAGGTTGAAACCTGTAAAGTCACGATGGCGAAGGTGGCAGATGCTAACCCACCTTTGAATGTGAGATCTAACCCCACGATCGCGCCTGACAACATCGTTGGAACGCTTAAAAACGGTACGTTTGTCACGGTGACCAATGAGCTAGATGGATGGTTTGGGATCGCAACTCCGATCAAAGGGTGGATTGCTCAAAGTCAGACCGATAGTGGCTGTAATGAGAAAACCGAGCGCGTGAGTTTTGGGGCTGGGGGCAATTCGGTGACGATCGCTGAACGATTTGTAGGCACTGGCATCCACCGTTATCGCTTTAATCTTGGCAAAGGACAGACCTTGAGTGTGAGAAGCGATCGAGGCACACTACCGATGATTTTGGCTCCTAATGGCAAAGAGTTAAGAGGACTTGACGATCGTCAAACCTCTTGGAGTGGAGAACTCGCGATGACAGGCGACTACACACTAGAGCTTGACTCCAACTACAAGGGGTACAAATACTCGTTTTCCGTTCAGGTAAATAGAAGTTAGCCAGTAAGCTTTTAGCGGGAAAGTTTCTGAATTTTGTCTGTCAGTATTCAGAGTTAAGTTGTATTGAGATTGTTGGTAGGGTGATAATTTAAAAACCCTGTTTAAGTGACGAGCGTTACATTTAAGCCTGTAGTGAGTGCTGAGGATAAGTAATGGAAATTGTTTTAGCTAAATTTGAGGATCTTGAGGAAGTATCAAGGTTATTTGACCAATATCGCGTCTTCTATAAAAAGTCTTCAAATATCGAGGCTGCCAGAACATTCCTCCAGGAGCGTTTTCAAAAAAACGAGTCCACTATGTTTGTAGCTCGTGATCAGGAGCTTATGGTTGGGTTCACTCAACTCTACCCAAGCTTTTCCTCAGTGTCGCTGAAACGTACATGGATTTTGAATGATTTATTTGTGGAAGAGCCGTATCGAAAAAAAGGAGTTGCAAAGTCATTAATCAAGGCAGCAGAGAGGTTTGCATGGGAAACAGGAGCAGTCCGAATCATTTTGGCAACCCAGATTTCCAATACTGCCGCTCAGTCTCTCTACGAGTCACTTGGATACGTTAAGGATAAAGACCTTTATCATTACGCATTACAGTTATAGCAGTGACGTAACAAGCTTCTTAACTCAAAAACCTCAAATACCCAGTCGTTGATAGACTTGATCTAAATTTTTCAGATGATGTTGAGGATCGAAACAATCATCGATTTCAGCCGGAGAGAGCTTTTCGACCACACGCGGATCTTCACTAATTAGTTTGCGGAAGTCACCTTCGGGCTTGTTCCAAGCTTGATGAGCGCACGACTGCACGATCGTATACGCCTCTTCACGACTCACATCTTT
>Ga0209511_1001954_pt1 | contig 17478 bp, 19 predicted proteins | sample SSSSmetaG_FD_184141 | JGI IMG/M metagenome (GOLD analysis project Ga0209511, IMG submission 184141) | Glacier valley bacterial and archeal communities from Borup Fiord, Nunavut, Canada, to study Microbial Dark Matter (Phase II) - ​SSSS... | ecosystem: Environmental > Aquatic > Freshwater > Ice >...
GGTTACGGACAATTATTCTTTGCCTCATTCGAGGGCAAAGTGATTGCCGGAGCCTACGCAATGACCTATGGAACAAAGAGTACTTATAAAGACGGCGCATCTATCCGTAAACGAACCACGTATGGCGCTAGTCACTTCTTGCAGTGGAACGTTATCGAGTGGGCAAAATCGCGTGGAGCACTTGTTCATGATTTCTGCGGCTCACCGCCAAGCGACGAACTCGACAACCCGGACCATCCACATCATGGGATCGGACTCTTTAAAACCGCCTTCAACAAACAAGTCACAGACTACATCGGTTGCTACGACCTAGTAATCAGTCCGATTCGCTATGCAGCTTGGACGAAGCTAGGCGAACGCGTCTATCGCCATTTTTATTACAAGCGTACAAAAGATTACTATTACTAACCGCTCACTAGCTAAGGATTCTTTATGCCCATCATAAACCGCACAATACTGATGTCTAATGCCGAACATTTTAGTGCCGAGCAAGCCATTAACCCTTATTACGACGATCCAGTCGTTGATCGCGCAAAAGCCGTCGCCGAACATCAGGCAATTACCGAAGCGCTTTCGTCAGCGGGTATCTCAATCGTTTCAGTCCCCTCACCTGTTGATAGCCAAGATGGTGTCTATGCAGCTAACTGGGCGCTCGTACGTGGCGACACGGCCGTTCTTGCCCGACTACCTGATGTACGCAAGGCCGAAGAGGCTTACGCCAAGCAAGCGCTTGAAAAACTCGGGAAAACAGTCGTCGAAGCCCCAGAAGGGCTAAAGTTTAGTGGTCAAGGTGACGCCCTCGCCTGCGGAAATTATCTTTTTTGTGGCCAAGGCTACCGGAGCGACGAAGCTGCTCAGGCATTTGCCGCCGAGCTCCTCGGATACGATCGTATCCAACTACAAACAATCCCAGAACTCGATAAAGCCGGTCAGCCGATGAATAATGCCGTCTCTGGCTGGGCCGACAGCTTTTTCTATGACATCGACTTGGCGCTTTCTATTATCAAAGCACCGACCGATCATGAAAAAGGACTCATCGCCTATTGTCCCGAAGCGTTCACGCCTGAAAGTCAGCATATCCTCGCTACATTCGATGGGGTTGATAAGATTACAGTTTCCCTCGCAGAAGCGATGAAGGCTTTTGCCTGTAACCTCATTTCAACCGGCGAGACAGTCATCATGAGTGCCCACGCGCCAAAACTACAAGCGGCGCTACAATCACACGGCCTTACCATACTGACGCCAGAAGTCGCCGAACTCGCCAAAGGTGGCGGCTATATTCGTTGCACAACGCTGACAATAGACTGATCTACTGGCTCTTTTTTAACGCCTGCAGAGCTGCTCGCGCAACCTCTGCTTCATTCCAAGGATATTCGCCATCAGCACGTTCAATCGTGAGCTCATGGCCTTTCCCGAGCAAGACAACCACGTCGTCTTTTGAAGTCGCCTGCGTCATCGCAAATCCAATTGCTTCTTCACGGTTAAGAATCAGAAACAGATCTTTGTTTTCGACTTTGCCATTCTCTGTCACACCCTTGGCGATCTCCGTCATAATCTGATGACCGTCAATGTCTCGGTCGTCTTCTTCTGTCACAATGACGACATTAGCAAATTTACCAGCGATCCGCCCCTGCACAGCACGCTTGGCTTCATCGCGTCGACCGGCAGAACCAAAAACAGCAATCAGCTTGCCCTTGGTTAACGGTCTGACACTTTCAAAGAAACGCTCAAACGCGTCGGGTGTACTCGCAAAGTCAATGATGACCTGAAATTTTTGACCTTCATCAATAACGTGCATTCGCCCCTCAACACCTTTTAGCGCGGCGATACCCTTTTCAATTTCAGCCTTAGAAAGCCCGAGCTTTCGACCGACTGCGATTGCAGCCAAGCTATTACTGACATTAAACTCGCCAGGAAGGTTTACCTCAATGTTGTAAGAATCACTACCTATCGTGGCCTTGAATGTCGAGTGGTCAGCCAATAACTTCACGTTTGTTGCTTGCAACTTTCCTGAGCCAATGCCATACGTTGTCGAGTTTGCAACAGTTTGCATGAACTTGTCTACACTTGGGTCTTGTTGGTTGATAACCCCGAAGCGCAGTCCGTGCCTATTAGCGATCTTGAAAAGCCGACGTTTTGCTTCGACATAGTTTTCGAATGTGCCGTGGTAATCGAGATGCTCGTGGGTGATATTCGTCATAACAGCGATTTCATAAGGGACACCCCAGACGCGGTGCTGAGCAAGTGAGTGACTCGACGTCTCGACAACAGCCCATTCGACGCCAGCATTCGCAAATTCTCGAAGCTTCTTTTGTAAGACCCCAGCCTGCGCTGTCGTAATATGCTCCGACTGCGGGACGATTGCATCGCCGATGCCATTAGCGACCGTCGTTAACAAGCCGACCTTGATGCCAGATTCGTGCAAAAGGCGGTGGATCATAAACGATGTCGTTGTTTTCCCATTCGTTCCGGTGACACCGATAATGCGAACTTTGCGACCAGGAAAACCGTAGCGAATATTCATCAGTATTGCTTCGCCGAGGTGGCCGTAAGGTTCAATTTTTTTGAATAATCCTGTCGGTATAAGTGTTTTAACTATGTTACGTAGTGTCGCCATACAATCATTATACCTAAGAGCCCGATTTCGCCCACCTTCTCTGCAAGAAAATTACCAATAGTAGCAACGAGACCGTCACAGCGCCGATCACGATGAGACCCATCGATCCAAGATGCCGTACTACAGATATCACAGCATGAGCTGGCACAAAGAGATCAGACCGACGAGCTTCACCTTGCGGCGCATCTACCTGAGCACCGAGTACCTCAGCGATACGAGTAATGAGTAATGGCCCTCCCCCACCCAGAATGGGATTAGTACTGCCCGATATCGACATTACGCCGCTCGCCCCACCTTGAACACCGGTAACCTCATCCGTTGGTGAACCGACAGTAACAACCTGATATATATCAACGTCCCTTCCGTCATGGTTCACACCGAACAGATGAATCGTATGAAAGCCGTCCTCGAGCTCCGCAGGAATCGACACAGCCTGGTTGAGCCCCCCTTTTGCATCGACCGTGAAGCTGCCTAGCGACGTCATGTCGGAATGAATCTCGACCGCAACGACCGAGCTTGGCTCAAGTGCCCCTTCCGGGAGCGAAATATTCACCTGCCGTAGGTCCTGGCCAGTCTGTGTAGAGAATTCACTCACATACGATAATCGACTTTTATCTTCAAGCTCCACACCCCAGTACGGTGATGCAGTCGTACTTAACGCTGGCGTATTACAGCTCATCGGATCCGTCGCGCACGTCGCATCCGTCCGTAATCCCGGATGGCCCATTAGGATTGCTTCGGCCATCAAGCTATGGCCTACAGGGGTAGGGTGAAATGTTTCTGACCCAATAAGTTTTAGCATCGGGAGTGCACTCGTCATTGCGATATCGCTCCCGAGTCGCAACCCGTTCATCGCATCTGCGGCCGATCCACCACAAAGAGACCTACCGTCCATACTGTGTTCAATATCTAGGTACGTAAAGCCAGCTTTTTGGGCAGCCGCACGAATAATCTGATTTAAATAAGCAATACTCTGCTTTATATAGATTCTTTCTGTATGGTCTAATAAGAAGCCGGTTACCGAGTCACAGGTACCGTTAGCCTCAATCATGCCTGGATACCCCACAACATATATCTTAGTTGCTGGAGCATGATCAGCGACATACGCATAAAATCCGATCAGCGTATCGTACAGTCTTTTTATCTCACCGGCCGTCGCGCGCAACCCCTCACCATGAGCCCATTCGCAGGTTCCAGGCATCGCGCATACCTGCAACTTACCCATCAGACCGGCATCGTTTCCACCAATCCCGATCGTCATCATTTCAGGATTATACCGCTCAAAGAAGGTCGACTGCAGCAGTCTTCCAGGCTGAAAATTATCGAGAGCCTCCTCTTGGGCAACTATTTTTTCAGATGGCGATAGCTTCGCCCCGCCCGACCCGAGCCGATTGCCCTGCCCCCAATACGTCGAACTCGACCCAACAATGTCCCCCATCCTCGCCCCAGCACAAGCGACCGACTTCGCATCAGAGGCAGGGACACCGATCGCAGCCGCAACGAGCAGCGGATACGAACGCTTGCTGACATGACAGACATCAAATGCATCGTCAGTACCTGGTTGATAATATTGACGATCCGTTTCACCCTCCCCGCTCGTGAACGAATCCCCTAGCGACAAGAGTTTTACGATATGCACAGAGGGCGCTCTATGCGCCAGAAAAGTGACGTTTCTACTTCCATCCACCCAGCTATGTACCGTGACAGCCAGTTGATGGCCGTCACCAAAAAAACGCGGACGTTCAGCAAAGCTAAAATTAGGAAATAGCATGCCGATGCCAAGGTCGGTCGAGGGACACATAGTGGTACCGGGTAGTCGACTGAGGTCACCGATTAAGTTTTGACCACAGCCCGAAACGACATCGACAATCGTGAACCCGGCATTCGAGCCCGTGATTGCAACACTCTTACCGTCGTTTGAAACAGCCAGCTGTTCGCTCGGATTAAAGCCGTATCCATAAGCATTCCCGCTCATCACGACCTGCCGAGCTTCGAATGTCCGAGTATCGATCACCGCCAATCCCCTGTCCCGTAGCTCAACAGCCAACCAGTCACCGTTTTCCGACAATGCATACGTTGGCGTCCATATATATCGCCCGCTATCATCTGTGACTGCATAGTCTGGATGCGAGGAATCAAAGACATACCGAACCTCTCCTGTCGACGAGCGAACCTGGTTGATTCGTTCCGATACATGCCGATAGGCCACAACACCCATACCATACTGACTGATCTGTTGTTGCGTAACGATCATGTCCTGGTCTACCGAATAACGACACTTCACACCGTTACACACCCCCTCCAGCACGTGCACTTCGTTGCTATACGCAAAGCCAACAACGCCAACAGAGGGCCCTCCGTTACTAAAATAACCAATCTTGAGACGGTCATCACCGTATAGACAGGCACGGTTCGAAGCTTTCAGTTCAGTCACCATGACGTCCTGCATATATCCAGTGCAGCCGTTATTCGAATTACCACTCAACGGAGTGTTTTGAGAGACTGTCGATACACCGTTTGTCCACAATAAAGGCACTGTCGCCGATGCATTAACAGAGGTAATACAAACCATCGTTCCAGCAAAAAGCACACCTAAAAATATCGCTCTCGCTCCCACATACCCTCCATCTCACTTAGCTTACTCTCTCAACTTTAAGTTCATTCTCAGTAACGAGCAACCTCAATCATAAAAAAGTTCATCATGTTATAATATGACAGATGAAAATTCTTGGAATTGAGAGTAGTTGTGATGAAACAGCCGCGGCCGTCGTCGAAGACGGACACCGCCTTTTATCGAATGTCGTAAACTCACAAATCGATATTCACGCCGTCTATGGCGGTGTTGTTCCTGAAATAGCTGCTCGAAGTCATATCGAGGTCATTAACCCCGTCATACACCAAGCTCTGACAGAGGCGAACCTCACTTGGGACGACATTGACGCTATTGCCGTTACCTATGCGCCGGGCCTTATTGGATCACTTCTGGTCGGCACACTCGCCGCCCGTACGCTTGCAACTCTAAAAAACAAACCCCTCTACCCTATTCACCACGTCGAAGCGCATGTCTATGCGAACTTCATTACCGAGCAATCAAACGAAGTCTCGCTCGTACTCCCTTCAAAACAGCCTAGCTTCCCTATGCTCGCCCTGATCGTCAGCGGTGGACACTCACAACTAGTTCTTTTTAAAGATCACGGGGATTTCACACTCTTAGGCCAGACACAAGACGACGCTGTCGGAGAAGCCTTTGATAAAGTCGCCAAAATTCTTGGACTCCCCTACCCTGGTGGACCTTCAATTGCGAACGCCGCACTCGTCGGTGACGCGTATGCCTACAAGCTTCCAAAAGCAAAGATGCAAGGCGTCTATGACTTTAGCTTTTCTGGCCTCAAGACAGCCGTTCTACGAGCCGTTCAACGCGAAGTAGGCGTCGATACTACTTTTCCGTCACGTGAGCTTGCAGCGCTCCTCAACGACACTCAGAAGGCAAACTTTGCCGCTAGCTTCCAACGTACTGCGATCGAAACCCTCGTCGACAAAGCAGAGGCCGCTTTTAAAGATTACGCGCCCGCATCGGTCGTCATTGCTGGCGGTGTTGCTGCCAACCAAGAATTGCGTCGTCAACTATCTGAACGACTCCCCCTCCCTATCGAATACGCACCGATGAGCCTTTGCACAGATAACGCCGCCATGATTGGGGCACTCGGGTACTTCTACGCACAGAAGAAGCAGCCAACCGCCCCCGTTGATATGGAAGTTATCCCTAGCCTTTCGATGACGAAAACAGCCTGGGCATAGATCTATTCATTGACAAATAATATTTTTATGTTATTACGGTTTTATGTAAGGTGATGGTAACTTAAGATCTTTCAAAAATCCGTGCGCCCTAGCGGCGTATTTTTTGTAGGATAGCCTTGGCTTTTGGTAAACCTTTACTCCAAAGGGGGTAAGCAGGGGAGAGTGCCTTATCGAACGTGCCGGCAAATGACGACTCTTTCGATGACCATCCCTGTTTAAAGAGTGATACACCCCCGACGACAAGTCCACCGAAGTCATACTGAGTCAGGCCCCATTCTTTAACTTTACGGATAACATGCCATTTCAACGCGTAGTTAGCACGAAGCCGCTGACCGTCTTCGTTCATACCACCATACAGTTCGTATGCCGTATCGGCACTAATGCCCATCCACAAGAAAGCGATCGGCTTGCCCTCAAGGTAGGCAGCAAAAACAGGGGAGTGGTCTTTCATAAGGTTAAACACGTCAAAATAGTAGTCATTATGGTGAAGATTGAACTTCGCGCGTTGCGCCGTCTGATGATACACATACAGACATTCTTCTAGTTCTTCCCTGGTATGAACCTGTTTAATAGTGATTCCTTCGGCAGCAGATTTGCGGATATACTGACGTGTCTTTTTCGCCATATCAGCTAGCAGGTCGCTCTCGCTTTTCTCGATATCAAGTAGAATCGTATCGGCAGAAAGAATCTTGTTTGTCGAGTGAACCCAACCTGTTGGTGGCTCAAATTCAAAGCTGTCTGGCTCTATAGATAGGGCCACAGAACGATAATCGCGCTTTACCAGAGTGGCAATCGCTTCCAAGAAGTCGTTCCGGACCGCCTCATCGGCAATCGGTCCACGTGGAATGTACGCGAATGAACGAAAGGGGAGGGGGAGTTTACGAATGAGCACCTGAGCTGCGCCAATAATCACATCGTCCTGCTCGTCACCGTAAGCAAAAATTCGTTCAGCAGTCCAACCATGGCCAGCTTTTACCTGACCCCAGCCCCAAAGCTGTAAAGGGTGCCCGCCATGCTCCAGCACATATTCATCCCATTGCTCCGCGTCTGCACACCTTTGAATCTCAATCATGTCCCTATTATACTACGAGCGCTATGCAACGGGGGTTATGTTATAATTGAAACCAAGATACATTCACGTGAAGTCTTAACAAAAAGTTAACTATTTCACGTGGATTTTACACGAAAATCAGGAGATTCTGTGAAGCTAGCAAAAGCTTACGAGCCAAATCAATACGAGCCAAATATTTACGCACTCTGGGAAAAAAGTGGTGCTTTTCGACCTTCTGGAAAGGGCGTACCGTTTAGTACGATCATGCCACCACCTAACGCCAATGGGAACCTTCACATTGGCCACGCCCTTGATATGAACCTCAAGGACATCATGGTGCGATACAAGCGCATGCAGGGCTTCGATACTATATACATCCCTGGCGCCGACCACGCCGGCTTTGAAACCTGGGTCGTGTACGAAAAAGAACTCGCCAAAAAAGGGCAGAGTCGCTTTGACTTTACACGCGAACAACTCTACAGCCAAGTCTGGGATTTCGTCGACCAGCAACGGGGAAACATGGAACTTCAGTTACGTGCCATCGGTGTCAGCGCTGATTGGGAAAAACTCGTCTTCACCCTCGATGAGAAAGTCATCAAGACCGTCAACTCAACTTTCAAAAAGCTATGGGATGAAGGCCTCGTTTACAGAGGTGAACGCATCGTTAACTACAGCACAAAGTTCCAAACAAGCTATGCCGACATCGAAGTCGACCACAAACAAGAAAAAGGCACACTCTGGCACATCGCCTATCCTCTGATAGATAAGCTTGGTGAGATCGTTATTGCGACCACTCGCCCAGAGACGCTATTCGGAGACACCGCCGTTGCTGTCAACCCGAATGACGAACGCTACAAAGACCTTATTGGATCGCACGTTGTCCTCCCATTAACTGGCCGAGAAATCCCTATCATTGCCGACGACTACGTCGACATTGCATTTGGTACCGGTGCCGTTAAAATTACTCCAGCCCACGATCCGAATGACTTCGAAGTAGGGAAGCGACACGACCTCGAACGAATCCAAGTCATCGACTTTGATGGCACGATGATGAATGTTCCCGAACAATTCATGGGACTCGAAGTTGATGCCGCCAGAAAGCGTGTCATCGCCGCCCTACAGGCCGAAGAACTGATCCGCAAAGAAGAGACCATCGAACATACTGTTGGGTACGACTACAAAAGCGGCCTACCGATTCAACCACTGATCAAAGACCAATGGTTCCTCAGCATGAAGCCACTTGCCGATCGTGCACTTGCGGCTCTCGAAAAGGGTGAAATTAACTTTTTCCCAGCTAGTCGTCAGCAAATTCTCAAGCAATATCTTCGAAACATCCGCGACTGGAACCTTTCTCGTCAGATACCTTGGGGCATTCCTATTCCAGCCTTCCAGAATATCGCCGATGAAAGCGACTGGATTTTCGACGACCGCATCGATCAAGATACCGTCGAAGTAGACGGCAAAACCTATCGCCGAGAAGACGACACCTTTGATACCTGGTTTAGCAGTGGTCAGTGGCCATTTATCACGACGGACGCCCTTGGTGGCGACCTCTCACGATTTTATCCAACGAGTTTCATGGAAACCGGTACAGACCTCCTTGATCGCTGGATTGCACGTATGATCATGCTCGGTCTCTACGTCACCGACGAAGTACCGTTTAAAGACGTTTACCTCCATGGCATGGTACTGGACGAACACAGCCAAAAAATGAGCAAGAGTAAGGGCAATGTCATCAATCCAATGGAATCGATCGCCGAATATGGTTCCGACGCACTTCGACTTGGTATTATTGCCAGCCGTAGCCCTGGTCAAAACCAAGCCTTCAGTACCGACCGCATCATTGCGGGACGAAACTTTTGTAACAAACTCTGGAACATCGCTCGCTTTATCGAGAACAAAATAGGGGATAACTATCAACCCTCAGCTCCTGTTGCAAATTCTCTCGCTGACCACTGGATTATCGGTGAATTAAAGACAGCCAAAGAAACAATCGAACGAACACTTGATACCTACCGCTTTGCAGAGGCAAGCGATGCAATGTACCACGCCATCTGGGATAGCGTTGCTGACTGGTATATCGAAGCTTCAAAAGAGCAAGACAATCCCGACCTGCTCGCATGGGTGATCGACACTAGTTTGAAACTAGCTCATCCCTTCGCCCCATTCGTCACCGAGACGATTTGGCAAACCCTTCAATGGCACGATAGCTTGCTCATCAGTGAGACATGGCCTGAAACCATCGACTACGATGAAATTGCCGCCAGCGAATTTGCTCGCGTCCAACAACTTGTCAATGAAGCCCGCTTTGTCATTACCTCCCTTCCAGGTAACGAGAAGTATTCACTCCTGTACCTAGAAGATAGTTTGATTGAAGATAATAAAGATCTGATTAAACGACTCGCGAAACTAAAAGACGTCATCAGTCCAGAACAACCGAAAGGCTTACGCCTCGCAGTCAGCGGCCGCGATGCTTGGCTTGATGTGTCTGCCGAAACACTTGCCGAGCACCAGATTAATCTCGAGGAGCGCCTCGCGAGTACTCACGGTGACATCCAAGCACTAGCGGGTCGCCTCAGTAATGAAAATTACATCAAGAAAGCTCCAGCCGCACTTGTCGAAGAAACGACCAAGCAGCTTGAAGAGAAAAAAGCCGTTGTCTTACGGCTTCAACACGAACTCGAAATACTCAAGTAACCCTAGGCCGAAGGCCACAAACCGTGAGTATCACCACCGTCGTAAGCAGATTTCTTTGATTGCACGTAACGACGGTCATCGTCACGAGCTTGAACGTGCGTCGTCACGCGGGAGGCACCATTTCGTTGGCTACTTACTGACACCTTCTCTACGTGGAGGTGTTCATTTGAACGGCTTGTTACCTCTGAGCTCGCATAGTCAGAAAAAGACACCGGGTTAGTAATCGCGATTGTTGCGGCGTGATCAGCCTGTGTATCATGCATCAACAGCCCGAGGGTTGTGGCGGCGATAAAGAGAAATGGGAGCGGTGTTGCTAATGGTGACATTTTTGATTATTTCGTTTTTGTTTTTATTGTGTAACTGATTGAATGATAGCATAAGCTTTACTTTTTGTCAACTATCTATCAGTACGCAATGATAATAACTAGGCGTGATGGTATGAACCACCGGTGGTGATTTGCTGAGCGCGATAAAGCTGTTCCGTCAGAACGAGTCGGACAAGTTGATGAGGGAGTACCAGGGGTGAAAGTGACCACACAAAGTCAGCCCGTGCGCGCAATTCGGGCGTCACACCAAATGCACCACCGATGATAATCAGCACTTTTTGTGATCGATCGAGTTGAGCCTCTAACATACCAGCAAAGGCAGGTGAATCGAGAGCTTTTCCGCGCTCGTCGAGGAGAACAATAAAGTCATAAGCAGTAAGCCGTCCCAGTATGCGCCCTGACTCGTCCTGACGCGCTCTAGCACCATCATATGACGAATGGGCCATAAGTATCCATTCGGGCAAAAAGGGCGCCTTCAGACGCTTCTGGTAACGGTCGATTCCTTCGAGAACCCATGATTCATGTTTTTTTCCAACAGCCAAGATATATAACGACATGTAGCTATTCTAACAGATTGAATATGCTATTGTATTTTTACGAAATTGTGGTATTCTGTAATTAACCATGAGCGAAATACTTCATTATCAAGATGCGTTTGAAAAAATAAACATTCCAGAATCTGAACGTGAACTGGCACGCATAGCCAAAAACTTATTTGATATAGCCCACGATTATGACGAATGGAACCCGGACGTGCATCCTCATTTGAATCGTATCCTCGATACCGAAAACGTCGCCCAGGCATCTTGGGAGCGTGATGAACTTGAGAATAATAACTTTCGAACCTATGACAAATTAGCACTGACCGTCATGACAAGGGGGCTGACAATCGCTCTCCAACACCGCGACCTAAATGCCAATAGATTGATTCGCACAAGCCTCGTGATGTCCGATGGCGCGTCCAAGGTATATGTCTCGAGTATGCGACCAGATGCACGTCTCAGTAATGGCTCGACCGCAGAGCAAGATATCGCCACTTTTAAAGACGACTTCTTCGAAACGGCTGCCAGCCTCGGGCTTTACGCTCATATTCAACGCCTTTCAGCAGGTCAGAACGAGAGTAATTCGGCCATCCTCGCAAGTGCTGCATGATCTGGCTCGGCTGATTGATCAGCTTCTTTGTGAAATTCAATCGCCTGCATAAAGGGGATAAGGTGAATATGCGCATGCGGCACGTCAACGCCGATAATTTGTTCGCCCACGTAGGGCACAGTGAGGGTTTTACGCAGGTGCAGGGCAATCTTTTTAGCCGCAAGCGTCAGTTTTGTGTACGTTTCTTCGTCTAAATCCCAGATGAACTCAACTTGTTTTTTTGGGACGACTAATGTGTGGCCAGGTGTAATCGGGCGAATATCAAGGAAGGCGATGACGTCTTCGTCTTCATAGATTTTATGAGAAGGGATATCGCCCTGAATGATCTTTGTAAAAATAGAATCTTGCATAGCCTTATTGTAGCGCACAAAAAAAGTCCGCTAGGGGACTTTATCGTGGCGGAGAGAGAGGGATTCGAACCCTCGGTACCTTGCGGCACACTTGTTTTCGAGACAAGCCAGTTAAACCACTCCTGCATCTCTCCAATTTTTCTATTGTAACAGATTGGATGGGAAGTTTTTAAGAGTCATGACGAAGCAGGCAAAAGTCTTCCTAAAACAAACAAGCTCCACGAAACAACGCAGAGCTTGCTTGCTCGATGCGCGGGTTCGTGAAGCTAAACCGTCAGAATCGCTCTTTGGATGCTGTCGCGGAGGATTTCGAGATAGCGAGAATCATCGATCTAAGCGAATTGGCGAAACACTTCTGTTTCTTCTGGCGAGAGTTCAATAACAAGCATAAACAAAAAGACGTCTTAGCGTAGACGTCTTTTTTTATAATCTTGGTACACCTGGCAGGATTTGAACCTACGACCTCTGCCTCCGCAAGGCAGCGCTCTATCCAGCTGAGCTACAGGTGCATATATATAACTCGTCGTCATAATAACAACGAGCTATATCTTTGTAACTAGAAGGTGCTTTCGCGACTTTCGTTACGAACAAGGGATATTGTACCACAGTAAAAGCGCCGTGGCTAATACTTATGGTCCAAATGTGGCGTAGATCTACAGGCGAAGTTTACGGACGACGACGTCAATGACGTCAAGTTTTAGATCTTCCATCGGGAGGCGCTGACCAAGAATGTCCACGATCTGTTCACCGACTTCTGGTGGGAAATAGACAGACACGCCGAGTGAAAATCGTTTTGTCGGGATGAGCATGATCGAATTATGCTCACCGTCTTTGATGAGACCGAAAGCTTTAAACTCATCAAAGCGATAGAGTCGCTCGCCAACATAGAGCCCTTGTTTTGCGCTCAGGCCGTAGGTGAGCGTGCTCGGCGGACGACGGGTGTAGATGACGACTGCAATCGCCATAACAATAACTAGAGCAGAGAACGTCCATGACTTCAAGAAAAATATGTCAGTTGCGACAAGCCCGAGCGTCACAAGCACAAATAGAACGAACCAGAGAGGGCTCTTGTCGGGGTGTACGTATTCTTGAGCTGTCCAGGTCACAGGGTTATCTGGGGTAGCTAGAGTTGGCATAGGCGCCACTGGTTGCGACAGATCACCCTCGGCTTCAGCTAGCTCTTCTTCGGGCTTTTCCCAATAATTCTGCTTTTGTTCATCTGGATTCATTGTGATTTCAGTATAGCATGAGCAATTCCCGTACCTCCACACCTTAATTCGCACAGAGGATAACCTGTGTAGAAAAATGAACAAAGAAAAGAGCCCTGATACAGCAGGACTCATTTCATTTGGCGGAGGAGGGGAGATTCGAACTCCCGCTCCAGGTCTCCCCAGACTAATGATTTAGCAAACCATCCCCTTCAGCCACTTGGGTACTCCTCCACATCGGTGCCTTTTTACAGGCCTAGCGACTTGATCGATTGTAGCATAAAACAGAGGCACAGACTAGATTTACCTGCCATAATTTGCTACAATTAATATATAATTGTTTAATATACTAAAAGGAGAAGCGGAATGAATGCTGCTAAAATGATCACCCCCGTTGCCCTCGCAGTCATTCTTGTGTTCATCGCTTCATTCTTTTTCGCTCACGATTCTTCGGCACTTTCTCTCATAGAAGGGGTCAACGCAGCTAGAGGAAGTAGCCAACCAGCGGATCTTTTTGGATCTAATGGTATTTTTACGAAAGTAACGAATATTCTTCTGTTCGTAGTTGGCGCCCTGAGCGTCGTCATGCTTATTATCGGCGGGCTTCGCTATGTTATTTCTGGCGGCAACTCGACAGCAGTTACCGCAGCCAAAAATACCATCCTCTACGCAATCGTCGGCCTCGTGGTCGCTTTTCTTGCCTTTGCGGCTATCAACTTCGTCATAAGTTCACTTGCGCCTGGCTCGGTATCTGGTGGCACGAACATCTAAACGTCTGAGTTCAATATAATATTTGATCAAATAAAAAATGACCGCAATTCAGCGGTCATTTTAATAATGCAAATTGGCGGAGAGGGCGAGATTCGAACTCGCGGTAGGTTGCCCCACGCTTGTTTTCAAGACAAGTACCATCAACCACTCGGTCACCTCTCCATACAAATAGTGCAACTTGGCTATTTTAACAGATGTCGAACAATCAGTCGAGAGGTTGTCTTGAAGTAGTGGCGACCCAGATAGTTGTGGCGCCGGCTTGTTTTAAAAGTGTGGCCGCCTGGATAATCGTCGCGCCTGTCGTCACGACGTCATCTAGTAGTAGTATTGTCGCGCTTGGATCTACCGTACCGGCTACTTTGAACGCAGAGGCTGCTTGAATGAACCTATCCGACCGGCTGGCATGGTGTTGCACGAGTAGGTTATCCCTTACGAGCAACGTTTTCACAGAAAGTCGTCGCAATCGTCCAAGTTGCTCCGCAATAAGTAACAGATGATCATAGCCTCGTTCGCGTATGTGCGCTGGTGTCGTTGGTATGGGAACAAGCACGGTCGTTGCCGGTAACGCAGGGAGTCTTCTATGCAGGAGATCCGCCAGATCATACGAGGCCGCTTTCATATTCCGAAACTTGTAACCCCCTATCAGGCGTTGCAGAGGACCGCTACGAACCCCGACCACCCATGCTTGATTAAACGCGACTTTATGGTCATCACAGATGCCTGAAGCGGTGCGACGTTCACACAAAATACAGTCTAAAAAAGGTTCTGTAATGATGTTATATTTACAATTATCACAAAAAGTCGACCCAATTTTACCACAACCAGAACAGAGGTGTGGAGCCACCACCCCCAGAATTCTGTCTACTATTGTGTTTTTTACGTTTCGCATGGGTATGTTGTTGCTTATAGTTCACATGACCGTTATAATACGAAGGACTATTTGTCAAATGAGCCGAGAGAAAGTGGAGGATATCATGGCCCGCAAACAAAACGAAGACCTATTAATTGAAGATGAACTAGCCGCAGCTTTTTTGAGCGACGACGACCTTACATCAACTGACGCACCAGCGCCAGCCGCAACTGACGATACTTGGGATGACAGCGAAGAAGAATTCCCTGGCCAACTTGCAGTTGATGTCTATGAAACCGAGGAAAAGCTTGTTGTTAAAGCTCGTACTGCCGGTGTAAACAAGGAAGAGCTTGATGTTAGCATCAGTGACGGAATCCTGACTATCAGCGGTACACTCAGTAGCGGTGATGACACCGGTGCAACAATGTGGCACATCCAGGAATGTTACTGGGGTGAGTTCAGCCGAACACTCGCATTGCCTGTCAACGTCAAGGAAGATGAAGTCGAAGCAGTCCTTAAAGACGGCGTTCTGACTATCAGCTTCTCGAAGATCAAGACAGAGCAAGCAAAGAAGATTCAAGTTCAATAATAGTCCGATAATCTTAATTGATTAATAATAAAAGCTCTCTGATTCAGGGAGCTTTTATTATTACCCCCCTAAACCTAAAGAGGTGAGGGGTAAAGAAAAAACCTCGGCATAACCGAGGCTTCATTCTATAAGGATAGAGCTAACTAACTATGGGGTAATAAGAGCGCTTAATACCCAGTTCACAATCGCGTATGCAAGGAAGGCAACGATAAGCCCGATGATCGCGTACATAATTGTGTTCTTGGCTGCCGTCACGTTACTACTGTCACCAGCAGAAATCGTGTAACGAATACCACCGATGATCAACATGATCACAGAGATAGCACCGATAAGGAATAGGAGGACGTTAACAACCGTGTTAAAGATTGAGCCTGTACCACCAAATAATGTTGATGTACCTGCTGCGCCACTCGGTTGTGCAGCTTTAATGCCGTCTTCTAGGCCAGTCACTGCGTAGGCGCTACTCGGAACGAATAGTGCAACAACAGCTAGAGCAGTTGGACCTGCAAGACTAGCGAATGCTTTTTTTGTAATTTTCATTTAAATAATTCCTTTCTTATAGAATCTCTTGTTAATGTTATAGCAGATATCCCACCGTTTGTTAAGGGTGAACTATGGAGCAAACGTGGCCACAACGTATTTAACGATGGCAAAAGCGACGAACGAAACAACCAGTCCGATCACTGCATACATCAGTGTTTGCTTTGCTTTTGTCACCTGACCGGCGTCCCCGGCTGACGTCGAGTACATGATACCGCCAACGATAATCATGATGACCGAGAGAGCACCGACGAGGTAGAGGAGGGAATTAATGATATTCTTCGCGAGGTCATTCGAGCTCGAGTTCTGCTTACAGATAGCCGAGTCTGTCACTCCGGCACATTGGGCGTCGATGACGCTTGCGGCATGGGCGCCCACCGGCATCACAAGACCGAAGCCAAACGTAATAGCTAACACGACGATAAAACTCTTCAAGATCTTCATTAGTTGAACCTCCCGATAACAAAGTTTGTGACAGCGTAAGCAATAATAATCAGCACGATACCAACGACGGCATAGAGAATCATATTCTTAGCCTTCGTGACACTTGCTGCATTGCCCGCAGAGGCTGTGTACGTAAACCCACCAATAATAATAACGATGACGGCAATAATAGCTGCGAGGAAGTAGACGATGTTTAACCCGTTCTGAAGTACTTGATCTGCCGTCAGCGTTGGAATATTCACGTTACCGCCTCCGACAAGTGATACTGCAAAATGTAAAAAAGTAGTATTCATATAGTTACCCAAGAACTCCAAAGGCTAAGTTGACAACTGCGACAGCCCCCATCGCGATAACGAGTCCAACCACTGAGTTTAGGATAGTTTTTCGAGCTTTCTCGATCTGGCTAGCATTGCTTCCACCGGTTAGGAACTGAAAACCACCGTAAAGGATAAAGAAGAAGGCTATGTAGCCGACGATAGCAAGCCCAATCCCAATCACATTCAATGCGACCCGCCAGATAAAGCCGTCGAGAGTCAGGGCTGACGTTCCACCTGGAAGTGTTTGACCGGGTCCAATAATCGAGCAATCTCCATTACCGGCAGTCAGGCCGTGGAACCATGGATAGATACCTGGAAGGATTGGCTGTTCGCACGCACCCGTCGTTGCTGCCGCAAGTGTCGTCTGAGATGCTGTCAGCGTCAATGCTGGCGCAGCAAGGAAGGCGGCGAATATAAACAGCATCAAAGCCTTTTTTATATATTTCATTAGTTAAATATCCCTCCAGGTATCAAGAAGTTCAAGAAAGCAAACATCAATGCATAAGCGACGACACCGATGACGACGTTCGTAATGATCCCCATAGCCTTCTTAACCTGTTCCTGACTACCGCCAGCAGAAGTGTAGAGAATCGCTCCGTAGATGACGCCGCCGACAGCCGCTAGCCCGATGCCAGCGGTGAGGATGTTTATAGCAGTCAGTAAAATACTCCAAATGGCAGAGTTTTGAACTCCGGTCTGCGTTACGTCGACATTGTCGCATTTGATAATAGTTGTGTTCGTACCACATCCATTATTTCCTGGATCGGT
>Ga0209511_1001955_pt1 | contig 17475 bp, 13 predicted proteins | sample SSSSmetaG_FD_184141 | JGI IMG/M metagenome (GOLD analysis project Ga0209511, IMG submission 184141) | Glacier valley bacterial and archeal communities from Borup Fiord, Nunavut, Canada, to study Microbial Dark Matter (Phase II) - ​SSSS... | ecosystem: Environmental > Aquatic > Freshwater > Ice >...
GAATTTTTTTGATGAAATTTTTCCCAAACTGGATACTGCTATTGAATCTAATAATGGAAAATTACCCATTAAAATTAAAGGTCCGTTACAACCAAAAAACATAACCATTGATGGCTCACTAAGTTCGCAGTTTTTAACCGGATTGTTAATGGCTTTTGGTAAAGCTGCAACAGAACGGGTTACCATCTCGGTAACCAACTTAAAGAGCAAGCCTTATATTGATCTTACTTTACAGGTAATGCACATTTTTGGCTACGAGGTAATAAATAATAATTTTGAATCATTCTTAATTAAACCAGTTAGTAAATCTACAGACAAGATAATTGAATACACTGTTGAAGGAGATTGGAGTGGAGGAGCATTTTTACTGGTAGCAGGTGCTATTGCTGGAAAAATCACCGTAAATGGATTGGATACCTTTTCTACACAGGCAGACAAGGCAATTTTGCAGGCGCTGATAGATTGCAGCAGTACTATTTCTATCCAGGAAAAACAAATTGATATCGGCCGCCCCGCTACAGGAAAAAGTGGTTTAAAAGCTTTTCACTTTGATGCCACGGATTGCCCGGATTTATTTCCACCATTGGTTGCGTTGGCAGCTTATTGTAATGGTACCACAGTTATTGAAGGTGTAAACAGACTGGCACATAAAGAAAGCAACCGGGGGTTAACCTTGCAGGAAGAGTTTGGTAAAATGGGTATTGTTATAAAATTACAGGATGACCTGATGCTGGTAGAAGGAGGTACCGGTGTAAACGGTGCTACGGTTCATTCTCACCACGATCATCGTATTGCCATGGCTTGTGCTGTTGCCGGATTAATAGCAGACGGGGAAACGATTATTGAAGAGGCAGAAGCCATCAATAAATCTTATCCTGATTTTTATGAACATTTAAAACAATTGAAAGCAAATGTTATTCAATAAATGGAACGTAGTTTTTATTATAAACAAAAAACCCATTTCGGGTTGAAAAAATAATTATGAATAGTTTTGGACGAATATTCCGGGTAAGTATTTTTGGTGAATCGCATGGAGAATGTGTGGGAATTAATATTGATGGCTGCCCAGCAGGTTTGCCACTAAGTGTAGATGATTTTACTATTGATATCGATAGAAGAAAAGCAGGAGCGAAGGGAACGACACCAAGAAAAGAAGCAGATCTGCCAAGAATAATGAATGGTGTTTACAATGGCAAAACAACGGGAGCACCCATTACTATTTTATTTGATAATACCAATACACGCAGTGGAGATTATGAAAAACAAAGAGCTGTGCCAAGACCCGGGCATGCCGACTTTGTAGCTACAAAAAAATATGGAGGCTTTGAAGACTTTAGAGGTGGAGGCCATTTTAGCGGAAGGTTGACGGTATGTTTGGTAGCAGCAGGTGTAGTGGCAAAAAAATTATTAAAGGAAATAAGTGTTGCAGCAACCATACTTGAAATTGGAGGTGAAGCTGACACAGAAATTGGTTTGCAAAAAGCCATTGACGCAAAAGATACCATCGGTGGTATTGTGGAGTGTAAAGTAAATGGTTTGCCCATTGGTTTGGGAGAACCCTTTTTTGATTCAGCAGAATCATTGATTGGCCATGCAGTTTTTGCTATTCCAGCTGTTAGAGGAATCGAATTTGGTACCGGCTTTGCAGCTGCAAAAATGTTTGGCAGCGATCACAACGATGCCATTGAAGATAGCACAGGAAAAACAAAAACAAATCATGCAGGCGGCGTTGTTGGGGGAATTACCAACAGCAATGAACTTGTTTTTCGCATAGCTATAAAACCAACTTCTTCTACACCAAAAATTCAGCACACACTAAATGTTGAGACTGGCGACACTGAAGATTTTTCAGTTAAGGGAAGACATGATTTGTGCATTGCTTTAAGAGTGCCGGTAGTATTGGAAGCGGTTACAGCTTTTGTATTGGCAGACCTTATGCTGCTGGAACAAAAAATTGGCAGGGTGATTTAAGGGGAGAGAGTGGAAGGCAAAAGGCTGAAGGCAAAAAGACAATTGAGATTATACAAATTGTCAACAACAAATATAAATCTCAAACCCAAAACTAGTTACTAATGCATCAACATATCATCAATGCGTCTTTACAGATTTTGCCTGTCGTGCAGGATAAACATCCTTATGAATGGGTAGATGAAGCAATAGCCGTTATTCAGCAATCATCCGTTAAGTATGAAGTAGGCCCCTTTGCTACAGTTGTGGAAGGTACCTATGCAGAGGTGCTTTCTGTGATCAATAATATCAATGAATATTTGCAACAAAAAGGTTGTGCAGAATGGATATTAAATGCTCAAATACAAATCAGGGCTAATGGAGATATTACGGGGGATGAAAAAATTTCAAAATTCAAATAGCTGTCCCAACCTAATGGATAATCTTCGCAAGTTTCGTCTTTTATAAAACATTTTTAAGCCTGATATATTGTAACAGCATAATAGTTTTGCCATCTTGTATCTCACCTGTTTCAATCATTTGCAATGCTTTGTCAATTGGTAATTCCAACACATCCATTTCTTCCTGTTCATGTTCAATACCACCGCCATCATTTACTTTCATGTCGTGTGAATATTCAGCTATAAAAAAATAAAGCATCTCCGTTACAGAGCCCGGTGACATGTAAGCTTCAAATACTTTTTTAACATCAGTAATTTTATAACCGGTTTCTTCTTCAGTTTCTCTTTTTATACAATCTTCCGGATTGTCTTTGTCTAAAAGACCGGCACAGGCTTCTATCAGCATGCCGCTGTCATTGCCATTAATAAAAGTAGGCATGCGAAATTGTCTGATAAGGATTACTGTTTTTAAAGTTGTATTATAAAGCAAAATAGCAGCGCCATTTCCCCTGTCGTAAGCTTCCCTGCTTTGGGTTTGCCAGTTGCCATCTTTCCTTAAGTATTCGTAAGTTACTTTTCTAAGCGTATACCAATTTTTAGATAAGATTTCTGTGGAAAGAATTTTTACGTTACTGTTTTGCATAGCTACAATATCTAAATAATAAAAATTAAAAACAATTTAAAAGGTTCATTAAAAAAGTAAATGAACTGGATGCTTTATAAAAAAATAAGCGATAAAATTAATTACATTTTATCGCTTATATATGCTTTCCGGAAGTTTAAAATACTCCGTTGTTACTTACTATACTTTTGGAAGAAGGTAGCCGTTATGATATTCCTTCATTAAATATTCTTTGTTAATTGCTTCATCTGTAAAAGCTCCTTTTGCTCTGTCCCACAATAATTTTTTGCCGCTGCGGAAAGAAATATTTCCCATTTGTGCTACAGTTGCAACATGCGCTCCTGCCTGTATGGGGCAGTGAAGGTCTGCCGCCTTACGGCTTTTTATAGCACTTACCCAATTAATCATGTGCATGTCAAGTCCATTGTCTGATGGCTTTTGAAATGGCATGATCACTTTACTTTTACTTTGTCTTTCTTCAATTACTTCCCAGCCACCACGGTTTACAATCAGGGTGCCGTTATTGCCAATAAATGCTATACCATGATCCCTGTTGTATGAGCCGTTATCAATGCCCATTGCGGAGTCCCATACCAAATTAAATTTGTCAAATTCATACAGGGTGGTTAATGTATCCGGTGTTTCTTCATACAAATCAGGATAAGCAAATCTACCTCCAAGACCAACTACGCTGATAGGCAAATCTGCTTTCATACCAAGCAATCCGTAATCTAATAAATGCACCCCCCAGTCTGTCATTAAACCACCGGCATAATCCCAAAACCATCTGAAATTAAAATGAAAACGACTGCTGTTAAAAGGCCGTATGGAGGCTGGCCCTAACCATTGTTTGTAATCAACACCTGCTGGCGGTGCACTATCCGGCACAACAGGACCTGGTTTCATCCAGCCCTGGTAGCACCAAACTTTTACAGTGCGTATATTGCCCAATTGGCCACTGTGTACAAAATCAACCGCATCCTGAAAGTGTTTTTGGCTGCGCTGCCACTGGCCCGCCTGTACAATTTTATTGTAACGTTGCTGTGCTGCTACCATTGTATTGCATTCAACAATTGAATTGCCCACGGGCTTTTCTACATACACATCTTTACCAGCTTCGCAGGCATGTATCATTATCAATGCATGCCAGTGGTCTGGTGTACCAATAATTACCGCATCAATATCTTTTTGTTCCAGCAACTTGCGATAGTCATCATATCTTTTTATTTTAGTTGCGTCTATGTTTAACTTGCTCAGTTCACCCAAGCGGTTATCTATTGCATTTTTATCAACATCGCAAACTGCTACCAGGTTTACTCCGGGCACTTTTAGGGCAGCCTTTACATCAGACCAGCCCATACCATTAATGCCAATAGCACCAATGTTTAACTGATCGCTTGGTGCAATGCGGTTTTTAAAAAAAGCATAAGCCTTGTTATCAAATACAGAGGCCAAAGCACCTGCTCCTATTACTGCTGAAGACTGCTGCAAAAATTTTCTACGTGATGACATTGTAGTTTTTTTTAAGTTTTTAATTTTATTAAAATAGTTGTGGTATGTGAAGCTGTAAGGACGTTGGCAGACTTGTGTTTGAAAATGTTAAGCCTTTTGGTATTTACTTTACAGCAATCGCTAATCAGGTATAAATTTAACGAATTTACTTTATAACAATTTAAGTTTAATACAGTGGTATTATTTTTTTAATATTTGAATTTATTGTAAAAAAAATAATCTGAATTCAAAAATTACTGTAGTTTTAGCTATCGTATTTACTTTAGCTCAGCCATTCGTTTAATTTTAACTCAACAGAATTTTGCTTAAATTATTTTAATAACCATCTCAATAAAAATTAAATTTTATGAAAGTACATGTATTGGTTTTACTGTTGCTTCTATTTAATGCATTTGATATAAAGGCACAAAAAATGGAGCCTGCAACCAATGTGTCTGCTACTGGTTTTTCGGCAGAACGATTAAAAAGAATAGATGACCAAATGAATGATTGGGTTAAAAAGGGATGGCTAAATGGAGCTGTGGGATTAATTGTGCGCAATGGGAAAGTAGTGTATTATAAACCGGCTGGATATAATGATCTTGCTTCTAAAAAAGCCCTGGCAAAAGATGATATTTTTAGAATTGCTTCACAAACAAAAGCCATTACCAGCGTGGCTGTTATGATGTTATATGAAGAAGGAAAGTTTTTATTGGATGATCCTATTGCTACTTACATCCCTTCATTTGCCAATGAAACAGTATTGGATAAATTCAACGAAAAAGATTCTACTTACACTACAATTGCTGCCAAAAGACAGGCGACCATTCGTGATTTATTAACGCATACTTCAGGCTTAGGCTATGCACAAATTGGTAGTAAAGAAGCCAATGCTATTTATGCAAAAAATAATATTACCGCAGGTGTTGATGTACACAATGATAAATTATCAGAAGCCATGAGCCGTTTAGGGAAATTACCTTTAATGCACCAGCCGGGTGAAAAATGGACTTATGGTTTAAATGTGGATGTGTTGGGAGATCTTGTAGAAATATGGTCAGGCATGTCTTTGGACGAATTTTTTAGAACCCGAATTTTTGAACCACTTGGAATGGGTGATACATATTTTAATGTGCCTGCCACGAAAGCTAATCGTCTTGTAAATATGTACAGCGAAGATTCGCTGGGTGTTTTGCAAAAAGTTTCGGGTGCAGCGCTTGGTGGAAATATTAATTATCCGCTTCGTAAAAAGGACTATTTTTCCGGCGGGGCAGGTCTTTCTTCCACAGCCTACGATTATGCTGTTTTTCTTCAAATGATGTTAAATGGGGGTACTTATAATGGCAAAAGAATATTAAGCCGTAATACAGTTAGAATGATGACGATGAACCAGATTGGCGACCTTGGTTTGGGAGATGACAAATTTGGTTTAGGGTTTGCCATCGTTTCAGAAAAAAGTAGTGGCAATAATCCATCGCAGGCAGGTACTTATAGTTGGGGTGGTGCTTTTAAAACTTCTTACTGGGTAGATCCTAAAGAAAAAATGGTAATTGTTTTTTACCGCCAATTATTAAATACAAGCCATGGTGAACTGGCTGATAAATTTAAAGTACTTGCGTACCAGGCATTAAATGATTAGATCTAAAATAATTAATGGGGAATGATCAACATTTTATAATTGATTATTCCCCATTTTAAAGCTATTAAAAAAGATGAATTCCACTTCAGTCATTCTCCACCGGCCAATCAATAGTTCTATTTATATGAAGGCTTATGCCTTATCAAAACTGACACATTCTTTCAATTCTTTTTCTGTATAAGCAACATTGTATTGCTTCAGCACATCGTCTGGTACACCATTCCATTGATTGGGAACATTGCCTTTATAACCGATATCTTTTACACCTATTTCAGAAGTATAAAACCCTGTGGAAGTTAAATTTCTCATCAAAGTAAAAAAGGCTACACCCTGTTTCATACCAGGCTTTACTTTGTTAGGATAGGCAATGTCGTCAACGATTTCAATCCGCTGTTTTTCTGAAATCTCATTAAAAGATTTTTCAAAACGTTTCAGCGATTCAATCTGCAGCCAGCGCAATCCGCCACGCATAGGCGTTTGATGATCGGGCATATCCTTTACAATAAACTCAATAAAATCTGGAACTTTAGCATCGGTAGCACTGCCACTTACTTCATCTTTTGGAATAATGATATCTGCAAGAATAACTATCGTCGCCATTTCTTCTTTTGTGAAAAATGTTTCCTCATTTAGTTTTTTATTGTGTGTTATTTCTTCACGTGTGCGGTCTGCCTGATCTGGAGTTGCTGCATCTTTTACAATGGCAGTTTCTTTTTTGTCAGCAGGATTGCAACTGTCCATAATAACACTGCCTGCTGCAGTGCCGATTAATAAAGCCTTGATCGATTTACGTCTGTCCATAAAAATACTTTTACAAATTATGCGATGATGTAATTGGTTATTGGAAATTAAATATTCTGCTTTTTTAGCTGATCCACAATGTATTCAGATGCTCTCATAGATAAGGCTAAAATGGTCCAGGTAATATTTTTATCGCCCTGCGATACAAACTGACCGCCATCAACATTAAATAAATTTTTACAATCATGTGCCTGGCTCCATTTGTTAAGGGCCGATGTTTTTTTATCATCACCCATACGTACCGTACCTGCCTCATGAATAATTTTACCCGGCGATTCCAATCCATATTGTTTATCAGCACCATCATCGCCCCAGGTAATTACCGCACCCATTTTATGCATAATCTCTCTAAAAGATTCCTTCATATGCTTTGCCTGATTAACTTCCTGTTCGGAGTATTTTGTATTAAACCTCAACACCGGTATACCAAATTTATCAACTACAGAAGGATCAATTTCGCAGTAGTTACTGGCCAATGCAAGTGCCTCACCACGACCTGCCATGCCAACAGACGCACCATATAAATACCGATGGTCTTCTTTTAATGATGCACCATAGCCACCGGCTTCTTTTGTTTTACCGTTAATTGGAATTTTACCATTCTGACCTTCAACTCCCATCCCAAAACCATAAGCAGGCTGTTCCATTCCTCCCCAATATTCAATATGGTAGCCTCTTGCAAAGTCTAATTTTTTATTATCACCCCACCATGGAGTATACACATGCATTCCCCCCACACCATCTTCGTTGTATCTTTTTCTGCCAAACAATTTGGGTAAATATCCACCCATTGCAGCACCTGTTGAGTCATGCAAATATTTTCCTACTACATTACTTGAATTACCAATTCCGTTAGGATGTTGAGTTGACTTTGAATTCAGCATAAGCCTTGCGCTTTCGCAAGCACTCGCTGCCAATATTACTACTTTACCCTGCACCTGGTATTCCTGCATGTCTTCTTTACTAACATATGATACACCGGTTGCCAGACCGCTTGCATTGGTTAATACTTCTCTTGCCATTGCATTTGTTACAAGGTCTACATTACCTGTTGCAATTGCTGGTTTTATCAATACCGACGAAGAAGAAAAATCACCATATACTTTACAGGAGCGACCACATTGAGCGCAAAAAAAACAGGCACCTCTTTCTTTATTAATTGGTTTGGTAAGAATAGATAAACGGGATGGAATAACAGGGATCCCAATACTTGTTGCCGCATCCTTTATAAATAGTTCATGCAATCTTGGTTTGGGTGGCGGTAAAAAAAATCCATCAGGATCGTTTACCAAACCTTCGTTGGTACCAAAAACACCAATCAGTTTATCAATCTTGTCATAATAAGGTTTTACATCATCATAACTAATTGGCCAATCATCACCGAGGCCATCAATACTTTTATGTTTAAAATCATTTGGGCCAAAACGCAAGGAGATTCTACCCCAGTGGTTGGTACGGCCACCTACCATACGGGCACGCCACCAATCCCATTTAGTACCTTCTGCATGGGTATATGGTTCGCCTTCAATTTGCCATCCATGATAACAACCATCAAAATCGCCAAAGGGTCTAAACTTTGTACTGGCACCACGCCTTGGTGAATCCCACGGATTTTTTAATTGAGAAGAATTGATGGCAGGATCGAAATTGGCACCAGCCTCTAAAAGGCAAACTTTTAAACCTGCATTTGCAAGTACATATGCCGCCATGCCGCCACCTGCGCCTGAACCTACAATTACAGCATCGTACTGTTTTGGTTGCTTTTTAATTTGCAAACTATCGCCCATGTAATTTTTTATTTTTGATTTTAGAAAAGTAAAAGAAGGAAGAAATTTATAGAGTGGAAAATACAAACTTTTTTATTCATAAAATTCAATTGACTAACTTTTTTAAATTTAATTTTTTTTAAGTTCAACTGAATCGTTCCATTTTTAAATATATTTTTCTGTGTTGTGTTAAAATTTGTTCAAATTATTCACGATTTCCCCCCACCATTTTTAGTTTTCCTTAAACTATTGATTTCTTGATGGCACATTATAGGTTTAGTATTTTGAGTAATCCAAAATAGCATGCCGATATTTTATTTTTAAACATACTAATATAGAAAGTTAAGGGAGTAATAATGAAGGCTTTTTACTTGTAGTCCCCGCTTGGACGATAAAGAATACTCCTTTATAAAAAGAGACAAACAGCAGGATTAATTCAGAATTTGGGCCCTCACCCGGAAGTATGTGGTGTAGGTTCCTAAAGGGGAAAAAAATGTCCACTTTATAGGTGAACATTTTATTTTGATAATAATACAATTCATCAAGAGAAATAAAATTCTTTTATTCCTTTATAATTTTCTTTACTAAAACCCTATCTGTAAAAACGGCTCTCACAATATAAGTTCCGCCTGCATAACGGCGCATATCAAAATTGTATGCCGTTCCACCTTGTCCGGCAGGAATATTTCTTTCTGCAAGCTTCTGCCCCATCAAATTATACAATTGTACACTTCTTAATTTTGCAGGGTTAGGATAAAACTGTACTAATAAATTATCCTTTGCCGGATTAGGGGTTACTAAAAAGCCTGCAGCTTTTAAATTTGGATTGATAGTGATTGTCCTGAAATTAATATCATCCAGGTAAATGTTATTTTCAAAACCATTTGTATTTTTAAATGCAAGTAAAATTTTCCCTGCATTACTATACGAAGTAAGGTTTATAGAATCTTTACGCCATTCGTTGCTGGCAGGTACAAATGCATCTGTACGCTCAACAGTGGTAGTTACAAGCGTTGCGCCCCATTTTTTATAAAGGCTTGTATAAGTTATGCCACAATCCTGGCTAATTAATACCTGTAGCGTATCCCAGTTGTTTCCTGCGGTTGATGTTGGGGTATAGGTTGATGCTGCGACCTGGAAGGTTAAAAAGGCCGAATCTACATTAACCAGGTTAATTGTCGGCAAGCGTAAGTAATCTACCTGATCTGTAACTGAATAATTAAAATTATTCATCAAAACACTTGCATTACCAGTTTTTGAAATACCGGTAACCTTTTGCCATGTAATTAATTTATCCTGATTTACGATATCCCATCCCTGGGGAGGAAAAGTAGTACCCTCAAAGCTTTCATTTACAGCCAACACTGCATCAAAATATTGAACAGTTACAGAAAGTGTATCATTTGCATTATTTTGATCAACACCTCCATTGGGGCTGGTTACAAAAATTTTTACAATATGGTTACCCTGGTTGATGGTTGCAGCATTTAGTGTAACAGTCGCACTCGCTAAAGAAGCAATACTTCCACTCCAGTTATAATTTACAGGCGTGCCATTATCAATCACTGTTTTTATAGTTAGCGAAGTAAGTGTTTGAACCCCCATGTTTTTTACAGTTACAACAGGGGTACAGTTGTTAGTACAAATACGTTGGTTTGGTGTTATTATTGTTTTTAATTGAGCATCCAATGTTTTAAGTTGAACGGGCGTACAACCGTCTGATGTAAGTAAAGATGGCCTGTAGGTTAACAAAGCTGCCTGCATCCTGTCTGCCTGTTGTGCAGTAAATAATACCAGGCATTGGTCAAAACTATAGTCCATATAATCCTGGTATAAAATACCATTGCCGGTAGAAGTGCAGCTATCAGTATGTATTCCACTGAAGCAACCAGTTGTAGCATCAGCCTGGTTTGGTGTGTCGTCAATAAAATCACTACCGGTGCATGCACCCCCATCATCACCCCAAATATGAAATAAGTTAAAGTAATGCCCTGTTTCATGGGTAAGTGTTTTACCGGCATTATAGTTTTTAAACGATCCTCCCGGAAGTGATCGGTATTCAATAACAACTCCCTGTTCTTCTGGATGTCCATCGTTAGGAAAAGTGGCATATCCTAATAAACTGCTACTTAATGCGCAAACCCAAACATTATAATATTTATCACCATTCCAGATATCTGTACCACCCGAGGCTATATGTTTCACCCCATCATCTGTCGTAGTAAAAGAAGTTTTGGTGGTAGTAATTCTTTCGATACCAGTAGTAACTTCACCTTCTGGTGTACGCTGTGCCAGACAAAATTGTATGCTTGATTTACCAAAAATCGGCTTAAAGTATGCCGGTAAATTGGCCGCATCTGCATTGGTTCCTGAATAAGTTTTATTTAAAAGATCTAGCTGTGCTGCTATTTGGGCATCAGTTACAAGCTCTGGATTTGTTAAAACAATGTGGAATACAACGGGGATAGTGTAAACTGCATTTTCTTTAAAACCTGCACCGCTAACATTACCTTCTTGCTTTGCAGCTTTTTGAGCCATCTTGCTGTTAAATGTTTCAAGTTGTTGGTTAAATCTTGCTTTCAACGCAGGATTTTTTTTAAAGTTAGCAGCCAAACGATTCATTGTGGCACACTTTTCCTGCGTTTGAACCTGCCTGTTTTTTTGGGCAAACAAGGTGGTGAAATAAAGATTAAATAATAGTAAAAAGAGTACCCCTAATGATTTTTTCATTCTTGTTTTTTGATATTTAAAATTACACCAACAGTAAACAACTTTTTGTTATAAAGGTTAAGGGAGAGTTAGCAGTCTTGTATAGTTTTAGTATAGCTTACCCGATTAAAGGTAAATATACGGCAATGTATTTAATTTGACGTTGGTTGTAAAAAGGTTTTGGTTGCAGTATACAAGAAAATAAATCTCAAACTTAATAGACCATTTAATCGCTGGTTTTACTTATCAACTGTAGGAATTAAAACCGCTGATAAAAGCTATTACCGCAGGATATAAATGTAATCTCTTGACTCTAAAGCACTCAGGATCATTATTAAATAAATATACATTCGGCAATAAATTATTTCCCTGCCCAAAAATCAGTTACTACAACTTTATCCAGAAAAGGAGTTACCAATGCTCCAAATGCTTTGTGAGCAGGATGAACAAGGTAATCGTTCCGATCTTTTTCACTAAAAAAGGTTAAAAAGAAGCAATGTGTTAAACCCTCGTTCAATTTTTCAGGACTGTTATTGGTGCCCCATTCAAACCCTTTTATAAGATTTATTTTACCTGGTAAAAGACGAAAAGCATCTTCTACAGATTTAATGTCTGCAGCACTTGTATTGTCTTTAAATTTAAAAAGTACCACATGCCTTAACGTTTTTCCTGTAGGTGTTTGCGCAAAAATTGCAACTGTAGTAAGGCATGCAAGCAAAGCAAGAACTATCATTTTTTTCATATCTGATTATTTTTATAAAATTAGGGATTCATATCATACTAGCCTAAAGCAATGCGTTACATAAAAAGGTATTTGCAAAGAATAATTATTTATTTTCAACAACCAGTTTTTTAAAACTAATTGTATCTCCATCACTACAGCGAATAAAATATATTCCTCCGGGCAGCGAAGAAATATTTATCCTGGTTGTTTGCAGCCTTGTTGAATTAGATAATACGCTTGCTCCATTGGCATTAAAAATAGTGATGGTACCCTCTTTTTTAAATCCACTTATTGTAATAAAATTTTTAGCAGGGTTTGGTGACAACTGAAGCGCTTGCTGAGCCCTGATGTTTACAGGTATTACGGTACTTAAAGAAAATCCGCCATTCGTGTTTATCATCTTTAGGCGATAAAAATATCTATCTACATTACTGTTGATATTTTCATCACTAATGGAATAAGCCGTTTTACCGCCTGGAACAACTGCAATTTTTGTAAACTGAATGCCATTGCTGCTTCTTTCAACTTTATAGCTGGAAAGATTTAATTCGTTAGTTGTAGTCCATTGTAAATTAATTTTATTGGCATTATAGGTGCCTGTAAATGAAATTATTTTAACAGGTACTACACTCAATTTAATTAAAGAAATATCATCAAAATAAACATTAATTGCTGGCACATTAAAAAACATTTGCGATTGCAATCTTATCCTTATTTTCCTTGTTCCGACGGGAGCTAATCTTGTATCACTGTAAAATACCCAGCCTGAACCAGAACCGAAGAAATACGATTGCCAGGCACTTGTATAACTGGCACCCAAAATAACATTTGCTGCATTAAGATAATCGATGATAAAACGCCCCTGGTCTGTTTGAATACTAACTGGCGTTTGCATGTAACCACTAAAAATATATTGTGCATTTCCCAAATCAATGATGGTGGCATCCGCAGAAACATCCACATCCTGTTGCAATTCAAAAGGCCCTTGAAAAGCAGTACTGCAGCCCGAGTAAAATATTGTACCACCAGCAGCACCCGTAGTATGATCAAATGGATAATTAGCAGTCCCATTTGGAACCATTGTCCAGTTTAGATAAGTGTCGGTAGGTATGGCAGAGCAGGTTGATGCACCGGCACTAATTATTGTCCACCCAATTCCCTTTGGCAGGCTTTCGGCGCCAGGATTAACTACTAAATTCTGGGCTTGTAATAAATTGAAATAGATGATTGTAAATAATGAAAGTAAAATTTTAGCCATCATGTATTTTTTTAAATAATATTTTAGTAAGATATACAAATTGTAACGTTTTTCTGAACACTAATATATAATGCGGTACAATTAATGTAGGAATTATTTAAGAAAATGCTGTTTATTTAATTAAATATGCCAGCAGGCACTATAACCGTGCTATAACCCGAAAGAAAGTGAAAATACTATTCTTGAACTATTGGAACATGGAATATTTTTTAACTGATTTTAACTACGCATACATATGATCTTAATATTATTTTTTTAAATAAAACAAAAGTTGATCCTGGTCATTTTAATTAAGAAAACATGCATATCTATCATATTTAAATTGACAACTGTCATGTTTCGATATTTAATTTTGGCCAAAATTTGTATAACAAAATTCAACGCATTTAATAACTATTAATTATTTTTTTTATTATGAATCAAGAGATCAAAGCCCGTCACAATGAGGTATCTGAAATAAAACCCGAGTTAAAGAGTTGGGTAAACAGTATTGCAAAACAATGCAACGCCAAAAACATTCATTGGTGTGATGGATCAAAAGAAGAATATGATACAATTTGTGGGATACTCGTTAAAAAAGGAACATTTATTAAACTGAACCCGGAAAAACGCCCCAATAGTTTTGCCTGTTTTTCTGACCCAAGCGATGTTGCAAGAGTGGAAGACAAAACATTTATTAATTCAAGAAGAAAGGAAGACGCCGGGCCTACCAACAATTGGATGGATCCAAAGGCCATGAAACAAATTTTAAATGATTTGATGGATGGCGCTATGTCTGGAAGAACCTTGTATGTTATTCCATTTTGTATGGGGCCGGTGGGCTCTTCATTTGCAAGATATGGAGTTCAGTTAACTGACTCTGAGTATGTTGTTGTTAATATGTACATTATGACGAGAATGGGTGAAAATATTTACCCTTATTTAAAAAGGAATGATTACGTAAAATGTATTCATACTGTAGGAGCTCCATTAAATCCTACACAGCAAGATAGTAAGTGGCCAAACAATCCCACCACAAAATACATTGCTCATTTTCCAGAAGAAAGACTAATCATTTCTTACGGCAGTGGTTACGGCGGAAATGCTTTGATGGGTAAAAAATGTTTTGCACTTCGTATTGCTTCAGTGATGGGAAGAGAAGAAGGGTGGCTGGCAGAACACATGTTGATTTTAGGTGTTGAATCTCCACAGAAAGAAAAAACCTATATCGCTGCGGCTTTCCCAAGTGCCTGTGGTAAAACCAATTTTTCTATGATGATTCCTGCAAAAGGAATAGATGACTGGAAAGTAACAACAGTTGGTGATGATATAGCGTGGATACACAAAGGTGAAGATGGAAACCTGTATGCCATCAATCCTGAAGCTGGTTATTTTGGTGTTGCTCCTGGAACAAATTACCATACCAATCCTAATGCGATGGAAAGCATTAAATCTAATACCCTCTTTACCAATGTAGCACTTACAGCTGATGGCGATGTATGGTGGGAAGAAATGACAGAAGAAATTCCGGAAGGATTGATTGACTGGCACGGAAAACCTTACGATCCAAAAAGCGGTACAACTGCTGCACATGCCAACAGCAGATTTACTGCACCCGCTTATCAAAACCCTGCCATTGACAGTGAATGGGATAATCCCAATGGCGTACATGTAGCTGCCTTTATTTTTGGTGGAAGAAGAAGTACTGCTGCACCATTGGTGTGCCAGGCATTTAACTGGAGTTTTGGTGTATATGCTGCTGCAACAATGGGTAGCGAAACAACTGCCGCCGCTTTTGGTGAAGTGGGTAAAGTAAGGCGTGACCCGTTTGCCATGTTACCATTTATGGGGTACAACATGGGGGATTATGTAAACCATTGGTTGCAATTTGGGCGAGACCTGCCAAATCCTCCACGCATTTTTAGTGTAAACTGGTTTAGAAAAGATGAAAACGGAAAATTTTTATGGCCGGGGTTTGGTGAAAATATGCGTGTATTAAAATGGATCGTTCAAAGAGTTCGTGGTGGTGCAAGTGCTGTAGAATCTCCTATTGGCTGGATGCCACGATATGAAGATATGGACTGGACTGGTATAGAAAATTTTAGCAGAGAAGATTTTGCAAAAATTACTACCATCGATAGAGAACCATGGAAACAGGAATTACTTTCTCATGAAGAGTTATTTTCAAAATTATACGATAAACTTCCCAAAGAATTCTTTTTTATGAGGGAGCTATTGTTAAGTTCTTTATGGCGTTCTCCGGAACATTGGGCATTAGAACCAGAACATGTATAAACTATTTATAAAAGAGCGGGTAATACGTACCTGTTCTTTTCGATAATTTCCTGTAAAAGAAATGCACCTTATTATTCCTGAATTTTTTTTCAATTTTCAGGATGGGTTTTAAATAAATTTTATGAACTGGTTCACACAATTGTTTACAGAACCATCGGTGCACAGGCTGTGATTATGTACGCTCTTGTAGTCGCTTTGGTGCTAATGATGGTACGCTTTTTAATTTAAAAAATACCATACCCCAAATGGGCAATTTATGTTGCGATAATAAGCGCAGCTATTTTCTTTTTCTGGTGGATTTTTTTCGCCCATTAAATAAAAACAGCTGGATTGTTAGATCTGATTATGCTACGGAAAAGGGGAAAAATAAAGGAGCAATAAAATGTTTAGTGATAAAACAAAACTATCATGGTAACAATCTTTTTGTGATAGCAACAAATTTAATCTGCATAAATTTTACTACGCTTTAAAAAATTATTTAACCATGAGGTTATACAATACTTATTTAGTAGAGTTATAAAATTTTATTATATTTTGTATTGAATAAGCAAGAAGTATTTTTTTATAGCAGCTCAATACCAGAGTAAACCCTTAGCACTTTTAATATTTTTATATTTAAAAGCGGTTATGGGATGTCAACCAAACCCAGCAGTTGTTTTTTAACCACATCAAGTCAAAACTTCCACTACACCTTTCTTTCGTAGATGAGGTGGCAGAATTGTTAAACATTAGTAATGACAGTGCTTACAGGCGAATCAGGGACTAAAAGCCGATAGGCTTGATGAAATGCAAATACTTTGCAATAAATACAAGGTGTCACTTGATCAGTTACTCCAGATTCAATCCGATACTGTAATTTTTTCGGGTAACAAGGTCGATAATGTTTCCTACAGTTTTAAACAATATCTGCAAGAGGTAATTGGGGACAATCTACAGTTATTTAAAATTTTAAAGAACCCACACGTTTATTATTTCAATAAGGATATTCCGATTTTTCATTACATGCAGTTTGCCGAATTGATGGCGTTTAAATTCTTTTTTTGGAAGAGGTCTCTTTTGGGTTATCCGGAAATGGCAAGGCTGCAGTTTACAGGTGGAGAAACAGATGCGGAAACAGCAGCAGCTGCAAAAAGAATTACAGATCTTTATATCCAAATCCCTTCTACCGAAATATGGAACGAGGAGAATGTACATTGTACGATCAGGCAAATTGAATACTACAGGCAATCCAATATTTTTGCTGATAATACAATGGTGCTGAAAGTGTATTCGCAATTGGAAGATTTGCTTAATCATATTGAATCGCAAGCAGAAGCAGGAAAGAAGTTTTTAGTAAATCACTCTCCAAATACAAACGGTGCTTCTTATAATGTCTATATCAACGAATGCATTCTTGGAAACAATACAATCTTTGTGCAAAGCGACGAAAGAAATATAACATTTCTAAATCACAACGGACTCAATGCACTTGCCACGCAGGATAAATTATTTTGTGATTACACAGTTAAGAACCTGCAAAATATTATCACTAAATCAACACAGGTAAGCATTGCAGGGAAAAAGAAAGGAGCATGTTTTTTAATTATCTCCGCAGTAAGATTTATGAAAAAAAGAAAGCTATTATGTAGGAGGCTACATACATTCCACGTCTGGTAATTAATCTGCCTACTAAGATTAATTTTTTATTTAGACTAACGCCCTTCTTCAGAAATTTTTTATAATCCAACACCACATAAAAAAATGATACCCGTTCACATTGGACTATTTTTTATAAAATTCATTTAAACGCAATTGCTTAGTTTACAAAATTAAATTTGTTGCAGGTTTCTCAATTACAACGGAG
>Ga0209511_1001957_pt1 | contig 17470 bp, 15 predicted proteins | sample SSSSmetaG_FD_184141 | JGI IMG/M metagenome (GOLD analysis project Ga0209511, IMG submission 184141) | Glacier valley bacterial and archeal communities from Borup Fiord, Nunavut, Canada, to study Microbial Dark Matter (Phase II) - ​SSSS... | ecosystem: Environmental > Aquatic > Freshwater > Ice >...
CTCACCACAACATCTCGGCCGGGTCGACTACCGGCCCACCTACGACGCCATGCAGGCCTTCACCGCCGCACGCACGGCCGAGACGCCCGATGCACTGTGGATTTGTGAACATGACCCGGTTTATACCCAAGGGCTGGCGGGCAAAGCCGAGCATATTTTTAACCCAGCCGACATTCCGGTGGTGCAAACCAACCGGGGCGGCCAGGTCACTTACCACGGCCCCGGCCAAGTAGTGGCGTATCCGCTGCTCGACCTCAAGCGGGCTGGTTATTTCGTCAAGGAATATGTCTACCGGATTGAAGAGGCGGTGATTCGTACGCTGGCGCACTTTGGCGTCACCGGGCACCGGGTGGCGGGCGCGCCGGGTATTTATGTCCGGCTGGCGGACCCAGGTTCGCACGCTGTGCTGCCGCAGCGCCCCACCAAAGACAACCTTGCCGTCCTAAACCCCGATTTCACCGGCCTCGGCAAAATCGGCGCCCTGGGCATCAAGGTCAGCCGCAATTGCACCTACCACGGCGTGGCGCTCAATGTGGCGATGGACCTGGAACCCTTCTCCCGTATCAACCCTTGTGGCTACGTGGGTCTGCAAACGGTAGACCTTTCTACAATTGGCGTCTCCGTCGGTTGGGCTGAAGCGGCCGATGTCCTGGGCCACAAGCTCGCAACCTACCTGGCGCCCTGACGCCGCCCCAAACCGCATTACCCACCATGAGCCACAGCCACGACGACCTCGTTTCCACTCCCACGGTTCGCGACGCCCAGTCGCAAGCCAACTACGACCCGTCGGCCAAGCAAAAGGCGGCGGCCAAGTTGTCGCGCATCCCGGTCAAGGTGGTGCAGGGCGAGGTCTTGAAAAAGCCGGACTGGATTCGCGTCAAGGCCGGTTCGCCAAGCACCCGCTTTTATGAAATCAAGGACGTGCTGCGCCAGAACAAACTGGTGACCGTGTGCGAAGAGGCCAGCTGCCCCAACATCGGCGAATGTTTCGGCAAAGGCACCGCCACCTTCATGATCATGGGCGACAAATGCACACGACGCTGCCCGTTTTGCGATGTCGGCCATGGCCGGCCCGACCCGCTGGACGTGAACGAGCCCGACAACCTGGCCAACACCATCGCCCAGCTCAAGCTCAAATATGTAGTCATCACCAGCGTTGACCGTGACGATCTGCGCGACGGTGGCGCCGGCCATTTTGTGGCGTGCATCCAGAAAATTCGTGAACTGTCACCGCAAACCCAGATCGAGGTGCTGGTGCCGGACTTCCGCGGCCGCGACGACCGCGCGCTCGAAATTTTGAAAGCGGCGCCGCCAGACGTGATGAACCACAACCTGGAAACCGCGCCCCGCCTGTATAAAGAAGCACGCCCCGGCAGCGATTACCAGTTCTCCTTGAACCTGCTGAAAAAGTTCAAGGCCCTGTTCCCGAATATCCCGACCAAGAGCGGCATCATGGTCGGCCTGGGCGAAACCGACGAAGAGATTCTGCAAGTGATGCGCGACATGCGCGCCCACGGCATCGAGATGCTGACCATCGGCCAGTACCTGGCGCCCAGCACCTCGCACCTCACGGTCAAACGCTACGTGCACCCAGACACCTTCAAGATGTTTGAAACGGAAGCCTATGCCATGGGCTTCAGGCACGCCGCCGTCGGCGCCATGGTGCGTTCCAGCTACCACGCCGACCAGCAGGCCGGTCACGCGCTGGGTAGTGTGAACAATCAGAAGTAAATGAGAAACTTTAGAAGTTATTGAGACAATGTTCAGAAGTTAGTGAGACAAATAGGTGTGACGGGCCCCGGGGATAGCTCAAAAAATCCGAGTTTCTCCAATGAATCACCACGGATTTTTGTCTTTCCAAAGGGCCCAACTCCATGGCGAATTGATTGGTTCGGTGATATTGCCTTTCCTGACCGGTCTGTTCGCCGCAAGCAACCCTCTGTATTCCTCCATCTGTCCCAGGTAACGGATTCACGGTTCCGCAATGACCCAGCAATACTGTTGTCTGCTCACGGCACGGTGTCGCCCAATTTTCAGCGACGCGTCTGGGTTTCGATTGGAACACTCCCCCTGCTGCGTATCGGGGATATCTGGCGTGATGGACAACTCGATGTTCGTCCTGATTACGAGCTGGAGGAATTTACCGATATTCAGATCGACCAGAGCACGACAACGCTAATTAAGGCAGGGTTAAATCTGGACGAAGGCGGTTTCTTGCTGCCGTTGTCCGAGCACCCGTGGCATATGCAATGCACGCAATCGTATTGCTTGATGGTGGACCTGCCGGATTCCCGCCGATTGATCGTCCCCTGCATGGAGTTGATCAGGTTCTACTTTGGTTCTTCAAGCAGCTTACTCACCAAGCTGTTTCTGCCACCCCTTGCACGTGATTCTCTGTATGAAAATGCCGCTCTGAACACCAGAACCGGGCAACTCATACTTGCTCTTGCAGAAAAGATATCTGGCGCCTCGGCTGCCGACATCGGGCGTCTTCATTTAGAGCAAACCGCCTGGCGCGCTGCGGCACATGTTGGGGCATCCATCCTCAAGGCATCCGTAGCCAACCAGGCCATCTACCCGCAAGCACTCTTTCCCTTCGAAGGAAAAACAACTTTGTTGGCGTCAGGCAAATGGCTGTCTTTTGCCGACCAACCGCGCGCTACGTTTCTCGTCTACAACCTGCGCTCCTGCACACATCCCTTTCCATTCACATCGCTTCGCTACGAGGTCAAAGGCGGCCGCCCCAAACCGCCATCCGAAAGAGGGGTCTCAAACTCCACCACGGGCCAAATGTGGGCATCCGCTAAGGATGCAAAAGATCAACCTATCGTCGAGCATGACCCGTCCAACAATCTGGCATCGCGTACCCGATCTTTTCAGGTCGAACCTCGATTTCCTGACTTAACGCTCAAATCCATATGGAAAAATAGAAACATATCTCTTGAAGATCAGGCTGCAAGAAAGAAAAGTAAAGCGGCTCCCGTCGAGAATGCTGCCATGGGTGAACCGGGATCGGAGCGACGAACTCGCCCACTGGATATCGCACTAATAACGTCTCCTGATTTCTGGAAATCAGAACTTATCCCAGAATTTCTGCGCGATACCGTTTTTCAGCTTCGCTTTCTACAATGCATGACTGTTAAGTTGCTTACCGAAAGTGTCCATGATGGCTGGACGGTACCGATTTCAATACTCATTGATGAAGACGGTGAGATTGACAATTCGCTATTTATTGTTGAGCCCGATGGACGTTCCCGCTTGCGACGTGCCTGCGTATTTGAGTTCACGCGAAACAAAAAACATTTTTGCGCGGTAGTGGTTGAGGCCAAACCCGTCCACACGAAACTTTACCCTACGAGTGGTCAGGATTCAGATGAAGTGTGGGGCACATTGCGCTGTGCAGCAATGGATTTCTTGAAGCGGACAGACGAAAATCCTAGCATCGCTGACTTGATTCACTGGATTTTTGATATTGATTTGTCAGGGGGTGATCCGCACCGAACGCTCCTTTCGAATTGATGCCCGTTACTTTTGTCACGGAATTGGCCCAGGGTAACTGCCCACCGAGCTGGTGCGGGACCGTCGCAACCCTGTGTCACAGAACCTACCGGCTAGTTGTGTATCGCGCGATCGTCTAAACATTGCGGGTGGGTCTCGATGGACCACCCCCAAGTTGAAGGATTGGAGCCGCGTCTAAGCGTTGAACCGATCTTCAGCTATAAAATGCACAGTTAAAGCAAGCGAGGTCTTATATGGCAAGTAAAAAGATTCTTGAGATGAAATCGAAATGTAGATTTTGCCGTATCGGAGCAGGAGAAGTGCATTTCGATTACGACAGAATTTTGATGGAAACTGAGGATCACTTCGCAGTTACGTCCGTTGGTGGCTTTATAGAAGGATGGACGTTACTTTGCACAAAACGGCATGTACTCAATCTTTCCAGTGATTATCGAAACGCTGCCTTTCAAAAATTCGCAGGGCAAGTGGCTAATGCTGTATCGGATTGTTATGGGAACTTTGTGGTGTTCGAGCATGGGGTTAACCGCTCGGAATCTTTAACAGGTTGCGGAACGGATCATGCGCATATGCATCTGGTACCCTTCAGCGGTGATTTTGCCAAGATCGCTATTGAGTTTGATCCAGAGCGTGACTGGGTTATCGCGTCCTCTCAGGATATTGAGCGGATGGCTAGCGGTCAAGAGTACTTAATGATGGCTAATTCACTGGAAGACTTATCGTCGTCTGCTTACGTGTCAATTGTCGATCAACCAAAATCTCAGTTTTTCCGTAAGGTGTTGGCGTCGCATGTTGGGCTGGCTGCACAATCGGACTATCGCCTTTATCCGTTCGCTGAGCGAGCCCGCCACACATCAGACAGACTCGCTGCAATGGTGCTTGAGCAACATTCAGCGGTAGCTTAGTTCTGCATGGCTCCCGAAGTGATAAATGCCGTTCAGCCGTCGCTGGCGGGCGATTTGGCTGGTTCGATTCATTTAGTGAGCAGCCAGAGTGGGGAGGCGGTTGTTGGAGAAACCGCTGAACCGCGCACCATTCCAAAGGATGAGACCGACGGGCGTGTTCTGCACAGCTGGCAATCACGATATTCGGAGGCAGCACGTATTGAGATTCGCCTTGAAGCCTTCGCTGTAACAGCTATTTTGTTCGCCTCACTCGCTATGATTTTTGTGGTTTGGAGTGGCCTACTCGTAAATTGGATGGATTGCGAAATCTGTCATCGGCGAGCTTTCTCTCGCTACGGATACTTTTTTCTCGGCGGTGTCCTTGGTGGAACCCTTTTCGGAATTAAGTACCTATATCACGTTGTGGCCAGAGGGTTCTGGAACCAAGATCGAAGATTGTGGCGGTTTTTATCTCCTTGGTTGGCTGGATCGTTGGCATTGATTGTCGGTGCACTCACAGACGCCGGATTTTTAGGTTTGACCATCAGTGCGAATAAAGGTTCTGCCTACCTTTCGCTAGGCTTCATTACAGGCTATTTTGGTGACAAGGCCTTGGCAAAAATGACTGAAATGGCAGACGTGATCTTTGGCACACGTGATAACTCGAAGCAAGACTCGACCCCAAACAAGTCCGCTGGCCAACCGTAAACGAACTAGGCAAAGTCGTTTTGAAAATGGCAAACCCAAACCCAGTAAGCCACGTCAATGTGGTTACTGCCACCGGACTGAGAGTTGTCCATCCCAGTGACATTTCCGTCCGCCAAGTGGGTGCCAAGGCATATGGACTCAGCACTTTGCCAGCAGAATGGTGCCCTCCATTTTTTGTTATTTCCAGCGATTGCCTGACGAGCACACACGAGCCCGAAGTCGAGGAAATTATTGTTCAAAGTATTCGCAACGCACTGGCAAATCTTCCTTTCAATGAAGTCTCTCGTGTTTTTATTAGATCAAGCGGAGTTAGTGAAACTCTTGACGTTCGAGGCCAACTTGATTCCTTAGAGTGCGCAACCAGTGAGGTATGGGCCAATGCCAAAAAGCTGCAAGCAGGACTTGCGCAACGATTTTCTGCATCGAGCCTGTCGAGTTCTGAGATGGTGCATTTTGTCGTTCAAGAAAGTGTGCGCGTCGCGGCCAAAGGTCATTTATCGAACGAACGGCGGCTCAATCGCGAGCCTCGAGATTTTGTAGCCGAGTTCGAACCTGCAGATGGTTTGGCTGGCCAAACAGAGCAGGTGGCTGTACGGACATGGCGTACCGGCAAATTTATCGATGCTTCGACCCTAACTTGCGATTCCAGAGCGGCGATAGGACTCGTCCTTAAACGTGTTGGTAGTTGGGCCATGCGGTTTTCGTGCAGAATTCATTTTGAGTGGGTATGGAATGGCAAAACCGTATTGCTAGTTCAATGTGATAGTGCCACTGTCCTCGGCGGTATCGATCCACATTCTGTAGTGCCGGAGCACATAGCAACGTGGGGATCCGATGGGCTACGAGCGTTTCGAGTGGTTGATGAAAATGACTATGCGACATACCGAAAGTTGAGCAATGCGAAGTTGTATTCGGAGTTGGGATACAAGATGCCGCCCTTCTATGTTCTTCAAGATCCAGCGATCATTAATGCATTGCTGAATGGAACGGTAACAGACGATCTGGCCGCCGACCTCAAAACGCTCACTCAGCGACCGCTCATCATTCGCACTGATGGTCTGAGTATCCCGAACGCAAAGCGCGAGATGCTGCCGCGGAGTGATGAGTTACGGTCCCTCGGTGACGCTGAAGATTGGTTTTTTACGAAATTCGTATGTGCCATTAAAGAAGCCTCACTGGACGAAGCGGGTTTGTGCTTGATTGCTCACCACTTTATCCCCTCAGTAGCCTCCGCTTGGGCACGGGCTGAGCCAAGCAATCCGGTTGTCCGCATCGAGTCATTGTGGGGAATCCCTGAAGGACTTTATTGGCACTCCCACGATACATTCGAGGTTGACACAGGTAGCCGCGACATCGATTCAGGTGACATTGGGGGCAAACCGCCTTACTCCCTGCGTGAGCGTTGCCGATATAAGGGGACATTCATAGCGTCCGATGATGCTGGTCGATGGGTGCCACAGGCTACCGACGTCAATCATGATTGGGCGCGTAGCATTAAACTAAACAAGTGGATATTCGAGATTGCGCGAACCACTCGTTTAATTGCCGAACATTCCAAAAAAGCAGTTTCTGTAATGTGGTTCATTGGTAATCACATTGAGGCTAGCGACCACCAGGTTTTGCCTTGGTTCCATAGTCCATCCCCTCTTGAAAATGGTCCGAAGGCTGCCCCCAGACGGAAGAGGATTTTTACCCGTGATTTTGTAATCCGGCGCCGACGCGATTGGGAGGAACTCAAGAAATCAATTGAGACAGGCGTGGTCTTTGAGCGCGTTGTAATGTCTCCAGAAGATGCGGACTTGATTCGTAACGCCAGTTTTGCTTCCGAACTTGCACAGCTCGCTAAAACGGGCGGTTTTATTGTTGAGTTATCGGGAGGCATCCTCTCACATGCCTATTACATGCTGAGCCGTGAAGGCTGTCGGGTCGAATGCGTGGATCTGTTTGGTGCGGGTGAGGAAGTTATTGAATTTAACAAGCTTGTAAGGGACAAGATTCCAGCATTAATTCGCGACCGTGGCGAGCGCATCGAGTCCATCACTCTAAAGGGAGATGCACTTGTTAGGGCGTTACGTCAAAAACTTGTCGAAGAGGCCTTTGAAGTATTAGATGCATCTTCCGGGGATGATTTGCTCGGGGAACTTGCCGATGTTCAAGAAGTATTGCTTGCGCTGGCTTCTGCTCTAAATATCACCTCGGATAGCTTAGATCAAGAGCGGCTTAGAAAGCGAAAGCGGAGAGGAGGGTTTGAGGAAGGAATGATGCTTCTGAAAACCGCGACACCTCAATCTATCCCTATGACGTCAGATACTATAGGCACTAATTCTGGGAACCTAGCTGTGGAGAAATCCCAAGAAAAGCCTATTCCCTCAATTTCTGATCCTAATGCACTTCCTGTGCATGCACCCTATCGAAAACCGGATTTGCGAAAAATAGGTGGGGTCACAGAAAAGCTTTTAACCTTCAAAACTGATATTGAGACAATGCGTACGTTTCATCAGCAACTATCGTTTGATATGCCCACTACTCATGCAGGAGAGAGCTCTTTCCTATTAACAATTGAATTGGATAGAGAAAAATCAAAAATACGTGGGCAAATACGGTTGCAGTTGGGACCGTCACAGTTAAATCTTTTTATGGAGTAGCTCGGATACAGCAATGTCCGCTCGCGGAGCACTCACACCGCCAACACTATTCGCTAGCGGTCAACAATGACTCTCAATCTCGGCCAAATTGATTAGGGTATTGATGCGCTGATTGAATATGCATCGCAACTCGTCAGAGAAGCAACTATTTTTTTGAATAGTACTGAAGGTTAGTTAATCCCATGTGCTCATCATTTTAAGTTAGCATCACCGAACTGCGTACTGACGCAGCAATGACAGAATTTAAATGGCCTGAGATCATGCAAGCTCAACCAGTTCACTCTTTCGGCAACCTTCATAGACAGGCGGTGGAATAACCAGATTTGAAATAACAAGCTCCTGCGCAGTCCGGTTCGATTTCACCTTGTAATCTAAGTATATTGGTTGCATCTGGTTGTCCGCGTACAGTTCGCGAATCCGTGGGTGATCGTCATAGCTCAACAGCCAAGGGTAACCTTGCGCACGAATGAAGTCTGCAAGTGCAACATGATCTTTGTCGATATAAAAGTGTCTATACAACTTCTTCCCCTGAAGGTAGTATGGAGGATCAATATAGACAAATGAAAATCCTGCGCTGATTTTCTCGGTATTTATCCGCAAGAAATCTATTGCATCGCCAAAATGAATGGTTACTCGATCGGAGAATTTTGCTAGCACTTTAATTTTTGAAACTAGACTTTCTTTGTTGAAACGACAGTCTATTTTGTAGATGGAGTTTTGACTTCCACCGCCAATTGGACCTGCACCCAGGATTCCAGAAAAGTTTGTACGGTTGAAAAAAAGCCCCGCGATTCCCAGCTGCAAAAGTGAATAATCGCACGCATTGGGATTATCTACATAGCGCGTAGGTTGTAGTTCGTTCCAAGTTTCTATCGTGACCGGGCACGCAGTTACGGCTGCACAAAGAGCATCGGCTTCGTGAAAGACGCACCACCAAAACGCATAAACCAGCGGATCTCGCTCCACCAAGACCGCTTGTCCAATGAACCCAAGACGCAGTAACTCAAGTGATACAGATGCGCCCCCTGCATATGGTTCATAAAGCGTGCATCCGGAGAGAAAGTTCTCTTCAATTACGCCACTAACATATGCTGTCATTAACGCTTTCCCACCTGGATAGCGCAAAGGACTAATCGGCTCACGCCTGGGCATATTTTTTTTTGTCATTTCAATTGCCTGAAAGTATGTGCTGAATGACTTGGCGAAGATTGTTGGCGGCCGATTCCAAAGTTCGAGCGTCTGCATCTTGGTATCTCAAGTGAGTCATTGCATCTAGGTAATTTTTAGCTTGAGCAGTAGTGTGACTTTTGAGGGTCTTGCAAATATTCTGTTCGGCAAACATTCCGTTTTCAAAGTTTCCGCAGAATTTGATGATTTCCGCTAGGCCAGGATCCTTCCCCTCTGCCTTGATTAGCTCTCCCCAGCGTTTCATTTTTTGCAGTTTGTAAACCAATGCACATTCAAATATGGCTCTGGTCAATAAGGATGCCGCAATAGGCGCGCGTACATGATTAATCTCTCTGATTTCACGCGTAAGCTTTATTAGCCGGTCATCTTGAACATGGCATTCCAAGTTTTCAAAGAACACCGAAGCTTTGGACGTAGTAGGCCTACGACTGCCACCGGGTTTAGGTGCCTCGGGAGCCCCCCCCTTGGGGGCAGGCACATCACTTTGACCTTTTCGTCCCGCTGCCTTAGCAGCAGCTTGGCCCTCTGGTGAATTGGTAAATGCCGCGAAGTAATTGGCAGGATCTGTTCGCGTATCACAACGAGGGCGGCCAGTTGCGGGATCGGGGATGAGAAAGTCGCGAACAATGCGCTTCATTTGCTCCTTAAAAACCTTGGCTGGTAAAGCACTTACGATATTCTCATCGGCGTCAAAATGAACCTGCAAAACCTCTTTAGTCACGCTAAGGGTAAAGAAGCGTGTATATGGGTTCGTCTTGAGCTTTTCATTCTCTAATGCATTCCGTTCGCCTTCCGTCCAACCTTTTAGTTCAAAAGCATATTTGAGTAGCCGGTACGGTCGCACAAGCTTTTTCACTTGGGTCATTGAGGTGCCCAACAATTGAGCCACCTCTTCTACAGATAAACGATCCAAAAGACGAACTGCACGACGCATTTTGGCAACCGGCAACCAAGGTTTAACACTACGTTCGGTATGCCTCTTCGTCAGTATCGGCTCTGCGACTTCCCTATCGGGCGCGACGTCGGCCGGCAAGCGAATAAGCGCCGTCCTTGTTGAAGGTGAAGCTTCCGGGAAACGTAGCTTATAGGTAGCAGGAACCAGACTAGGGTCCAACAACATCTGGCAGGCCGCAACGCGGCGATTGCCCTCAAGGACGATCTGACTTCCATTTTCAAGAACGGTAATGATCCGCTCTCCATAAAAAAGACCCCCGCTCTTCTCAATGTTCCGAGCCAAGTCCAGGACATCTTCAGTTTCCAACAACTTCTGTCGAATTTCGAATTGCGAAGCTTCATCGCTTACTTCAATCCTTGGGTTTTTTGCGTCCAACAAAATCTCTTGTGGATCGATATTGCTCGTCTTCCAGCTCACTGCTTTAGTCACCATCTCATTTCCCCCTGTGATTGGCTGTACTTTTTTTGATAGCCGTTTTATGCGAATGCTCTGCCTTAACGTGGCCTACCTGTCGCGGCCTTGAATTTGGCCCCCTACTTTTTGTTACATCGGAAGATGAAGCATTCCGCCACTCTCGCAGAACAGCTATCACGTCGTCCTCATCAAGCTGTGAAAGCAACTCAAGTATTGCACTCATGCCAGGAGGTGCGCTAACGCCGCGCATCCAATCCCCAATACTCCGCTTGCCAACTCCAGCCAATTCAGCCAATTCATCATGCGTCAATGTGCGGCCAACTTGAACCTGGACACGGAGGTGAATTTGTTTGAGTGCTGCCCTCAACTTGCTGCACTTTTCTTCGCTGTAAACCGTCTTCATAATTACGTTAAATCGTAACTTAATTCACTATAAATGTCAATTTAAATCAATATTAAGCACTTTAATACCATTAAAACGTTGTTGAATTCCACCATTTAGAGAAAAAACTACATGCTCGTTGGTCGCTACCTGTCGACAGATGGGGAACTCGAATTCTCAACATCGCCAATTCGAAAATCCTTTTAGGATTTCTGCATACCACTTCGGTGCACTCTCAAAATCCTTGCCCAAATGGTTGTAGCGAACTGCTTTAGCGCGCCACGCTATCCTTAGCCGAGTATCAAGTTCCACCATCAGCCATGCGACTAACTGAATCAGGTGGTGGCGCTCATGCAGTGACCTCGTTTCAGTGGCGATACGACCGTCAGTCATTTTCACGGTGAGCACTCCAAGCTGATCGCTCACATGCTCATGCAGCGTGACTGTTGGGTACTGCGATGTCAGCAGCATCGCCAATTGCCGCATGACACCCAGGGTGTCGAGATCAAACTCTGACTTGCCAAAGCGGGCACCAGTCAGTTGCCTACACAATCCCGCATGCCAGTCGCTGGCCTGTTGGTCGTAGCTGATGATGGACTCTGAAATCGACTCAACTAAATCAAATCCACACCGATGACATTCAGCCAGTGAATCGGTAACTGCAAGATCACCATGCCCCATATCCCTGCGATGAAAAGCCACGCCCGCCCCGCAGTTCGGGCAGCGATCTCGCAGCATGCATTGATGCTTGACGCACACCGTGTTGAACGCCACCCGCCATGATTTCCGGAAGTACGGCTCCGGACCCTCCCGCAGGCATTGCGGACAATATTGCAGCCCGAAACCTTCATGCTTGCGGTGATACATCTTGAGCGTCAGAATCCATTGCAATACACCCGAGAGCTTGAACTGCGGATACAGCAGGCCTTCGTAGGCCCGCAGTGTGGTGCCGTAGGCGATCTCCAGCGGGGTCCCCGTCCGGGCGCTGAGTTCATTGACCAGCCAATCGGGGCCCAGCCGGTCAACGTCGCGATTCCAGACCTGCAGTCGGTTGCCAAAAATGAGGTTGCAGAAAGTCTGCACCTTCAGTCCATGACCATGTGCCAGGCGAACAAGCCAGGACGAAAGCAGTTCGTCCGGCAGGGGTTTATACCGGATGGGCCACAGCGTTGACGTGAACCCTTTCATGGCCGTCAAAGCCGCTGATATTGTTTCCGTTTTGACGGCGGCACCCAGCGCAAAGATCGAATCTGCTCCAGGGTAATTTGTTCCGCCTGGCTGCGAATGGCATCCACGGCCAGTTCCTTGAACAGATCGCACATATCACCCAGCGTGCCCTCGCTGCGCGTATGCATTTCCAGCATCATGGCGGGCTCTTTCAGTTTCGAAGGTTTTTTGAGCGGCGTGCGCAACTCCAGGGTGGCCAGCAACGAACCGAACTGGTTATCCGCGCGCCAGAGCGGCAGTTCTTCCGGTGAGAAACGGCTGGACATTTGCGGGTCGGTATTGAAAGCATTGAAGGCATCCTCAATGCCTGCGGCCACGATCACCACCTTGGTCTCATTCCCCAAGCTCTTGAGCGCATTCCTGAAGTCTTTCTGGCGGTTCAGGCTGCCGGCAATCAGGTGGTGGATCTCATCAACGATCAGCATCTTGACGCCCAGCTGCTTGAACAGCAACTTGATCTGGGAGTTCTTGTCCTGCACTGCCGCTGCCGGCTTGTAGGGCGCCATCAAGGCGTCAAGGATTCTCGAATAAAAAGCGGATACATCGGGCGTTGGCGGCGACTCCACCATCACGACCGGACAAATCGTGGTCTCGCCCAAGGGGTCGAGATCGGCGGGATGCTGTTCGAGAAAGCGCTCCAAAATGGACGTCTTGCCATTGAACGACGGCGCCACCAGCAGCATGTTGGGCATTCGGGTGATGCGCGGGTATTCCAGCAAGTCCTCCATGCGGGTCAGGACTTCCTTGGCCCGGGGATAGCCGAGCCAAGTTCCGGAGCGGATCGAATGAATGCGCGCCGCGTCAGGCGCATTGACCAGCGTCTTGGCTGATTCATTCAGATGCGGATAGTCTGCGGGGTTGTCCATCATTCGTCATCCAGGGGTTGGACCATGTCCGGATCGTAGCCGCGGACCGCTGGCGGCGGCGTGCTGGGACCAGGTGCGCGTGAAACGGTCGGCATGGTCTGCGCCTTGTCGCCACGCTGCTTGTCATGTTCGGTCCGACGCTGCTGCTCGCGCCGAGCCGTCTTCGTTTTGGATGCGGCATCGGCTTCGAGGGCGCGCTGTTCATTGATGATCATAAAGATAGCTTTTTCGTTTTCCGGGCGAATGCCACGCTCAGCACCCTTGCGATGGGCCTCGCGTAATTCCCAAATGCTTACCGGCGGCAAGCTGGTGTCCCGGTAGGGAATGTGGACGTAACGCCGAGAGAGTTCATCGAAAAAGTACAGCTGACTGATATCGCGCGGGTCCCGGTGAAACCGGAATTTCCGCTTGTGCTTGGGAAACTCCGGATGCGGCGCATTGATCCACGGCCGCAACACATCGTGGTAGTAGTGCACGTCGTCGATCACCACGCCGTAACCTTGAATGGTGCGCTCGATGTAGGGTGTGAAATTGATGCGCAACAACTCTTCATCCAGCCGCCGTGCCGGCAGGCCCCGTCCGGGCTTGCTTTTGGTACCGAGCAAGCCTTCTCGCCATTTTTTCAAAGGCGACGTGCCGATCCCGTCATGTTTGCTGATGTGGTACCTGGCAAAGAAAAGGACGAGCCACTTCTCGATCTCCGAGAAGGTCATGCACGCATTGCCTTCAGCGTCGTACTGCCCCTTTTCATCCGGACCGGAAAACGTAGCGCCCTTGACGGTCTTGAGGCCTTGGGTGACCGTGCCCATCAGGCGCTCGATGTGGGCGCCGTAACGTGGCGTCTTGACTGGTCGAAGGTGGATATCAATATCGTATTCATTGCAAGCCGCTTTGAGCATGTCGCCACGGAACTCGCGGGCGTTGTCCATGTGCAGCGCGCCCATGACGCCCCAGAAGGGCCATTCGACGGTGGCCAGATCGTGTCGCCGAATCCAGGCCTCCTTTGGCAGGATAGCGTGCGCAATGCACATGCCGGCCGACATGGCCGAAGGTGCCTCAAGCGTTAAGAACATTCCCAGGCACACCCGGCTGTAAACATCGATTGCCAAAGTAACCCAGGCCCGATTGATCGACTTGCGATGCACATCGTCCACGATGATGACCGGCAACAGGGTGTGGTCGATTTGCACGATCGACAACGGCCAATCCGCATCAGGTATCACTCCTTTTATCGGGTCATGCCGGTCATGCGCTGCTGCAGCGCCCGCACGGCGACTGGTGCGCTCACGGCCGTCGGTTCGAGCCAACCGCGCCCGAATGGTGTTGATAGCCGGCAACGCCAACCCGGCGTTGGAACAGCGTCGGCGGATTTCGGTCACCGTTGCGGCAATGGACTGCTGCTGCATCGTGTCGTGAAAGTTCTCCAGGGCATCCTGAATAAGCGCCTCCACCTCCGGTGAAATTCGGCACCTATCTTTGCCGCCACGTTGCTTTGTGTTGGGCAACAAGGAAGACAGCAGTCCGGTCTGCCGGAAAGCCGCAACCCATCGATAAACAGTGGCCCGGCTCACACCCGCTTTGACGGCAATCTGGTCGCCAAGCGTTTGTGCATAACTGCCACCGCTGACAAGCAGTGGTTCGATCAATTGACGCCGTGTTTGTGCGACTTCCCACAAATCATCGGACACATCCAATAATGCGGTTTCACGTTTAGGTGCAGGCATCGCTTCACCGATTACCTGTGGCGGACCGAGGTCGCCGATCTTGAGCAGGACACGCTCGCCGGATTCAGTGTCCCTGGCCAATACCAGATTGATGTCCGCCAAACTGAGGACGACATAGTCGCGCCCCTCGTTGGTGACCGTGGCGCCTTTGTTGATCCACAGCTGCGTTGGTGGTGCGTGCCGCGTCACGCGCAAACTCCCGGCAACCACAAAGGCACATCGTGTATAAAAAGCTTATCCAGGTCGGTAACCAAATGCCGCGTTAAAACCATGGACCAGATGACGGGCAGCCAGTACAACTTGCCATCATCCGTTGGCGCCAAGGCATCAACCAGTCGTTGCGATGAGCTTTCGCCGTCGGCGTTTGCCATGTGTTGTTGCACCGTTTGGATATCGTCATTCGCTGGACTGAAATTGCGGTACTCGCGCAGGAACTTGAGGTTGGCCAGCCGCGGTGAGCGAATCTCATTCTGGTCAACCGTCCGGAATTCCCAACCTCTTTCCTCAGCATATTGGCGGGCTGCAGCGAACTTGGGCGCATACTTTTCGGCATTGCGCACGAGGTCTTCGGCGGACTTTACCTCGACCAGCGAAGGTTTGCGAATCTCACCGGTTTGCGGGTCGGGGCGGTATTCAACGAACACATCGGGCACGTAACCCTTGGGGACGCCGGCAACCGGTATACGAACAGGTTGGACTTCAAACTTGGCCACGGCATCATCAAAATCCAGAACCAGTAGGTAATCCTTCTCCAGCAACGACTCGAAAGCATCCATCTCTTCGTTCTTTCGGCTGGAGTAGCCACCAGTGACGAACAGATAGTTCTTCGGGATTTTTCGAACCGCCATGCAGGATTCTTTTTGTGAAAAAACAGGTTTGTAATGCGACCATCGTAATTCAAAAGGCGTATGCTGGAAATTACTGAGCATCATTCCGGTTTACCTCGATCACGTTGCTCTTGATAACCATCAAGATGCTGAATGGCAAGTTTGGGCCTTGAAGCAGACGCCTGTTAACGTCTGCTTTCCAGACGATCGTCAATTGATCACTACTCTGAATAGAGACAAGTGGGTTTATCCCTACTTGGCTCAACCATGTCCGGCGGTGAATGCCTGCAGGCTGAGCGCGTGCTCGTGCTGCCCCTTGTCGAGGCTTCGATAGGTCACGGATTGACCCAGATTCGCGACGTTCTGATTCTCGGTGAACTTGCTCTTTCTCACTCTCACGGGAGCCCTCTGAGTGCTTCCTCGCTAGCTGCACTCTCCAATTTTGGTCGGCCTACTTTCGAGGGGGCCCACGGGTCGGCCACACCGCTTCGAGTCATTTTCATTGATGGGTGACGAATGTGGTATGGCGCATTTTTGTGCCAAGCCCGAAACACTCACGGTAGAAGTATGGGGGCGTATTGTCTCGCTGGCACATGGCAGGTGTTCCGGCGCAAGGATTTGCTCTCACGACATTGATTATGATCGGCACGTACTATTCCCGGGGGGGGGCGGGCCGGTCCCGCTGGCCGTCCAGTCCGGAAGCAATGGAGGCTCATGACCGTAAAGGTGCAGTCCTGGGACGTTGTCGGCACTATATAGAGCCATTCATCAATAGGAAAGTAATGACACTAAATCTATTTGACACTTCGACACTCCCTTCCAACCTCACTGTTCATCAGAAGGTATCAATCCTCATGTGGTTGCAAGGTGAGCGTGTGATCGTCGAAAGCTGGGGCAAGGGATTTGTTGATCGCGACGGAAAATTCGTCAAAGAGTTCCAGTCCACTTTTCACTCTTCATTGTTTGAGCTGTATCTATTCGCGCTTCTAAATGCGCAAGGGATGACGGTCGACATGACTCGGTCTCGTCCCGATTTTCTGGTTACGGCTCCATATCCGATAGTTATCGAAGCCGTGACATCGGGAATCCGGGCGGATGGTCGTCCCGAGGACAAGCGAGATTTTGAGGACGTCATCAGCATGTTCACGCCGCCCTGGAAAAGCGACGACTTCAAAGAACACCTTGTCGAGAGCATCGTCCGGTACTCCAACGCAATTTGCAAGAAAGCGTTGAAGTACGACACCTCCTACTCGAACCTCGCCTGGGTTGCGGCCGATGCACCATACGTGATCGCCTTGGGCTCCTTCTCACAGGTGAACTACGGTCGCGAGTACCACTACGCCATCGTTGCACTGCTCTTTGGATCTATGTTTGATGCTGAAACGCGTCAAAACAGTCTGGTCAAGTCAATCACCAAGCCAGGAACGGAGTCGCCCATAGATTTGAATCTGTTCGCAAAAGAAGAATTCCGGCACGTATCGGCAGTGCTATTTACCTGCACGCTGACGCTCGGCAAGCTTACTTCTATGTCGATCTCAGCAGGCAATCCATCGATGAATCTTGTCACACTGATTCGTCAAGACTACGAAGAGCCACTCTTCAAGCTCCAGGAGGTCTCGATGGAGTCTCCGGAAGATCTGTTCGATGGCCTTTTCGTGCTGCACAACCCAAACGCGGCGAACCCGTTGCCGATCAGCGCGTTTGCGAATACCAACGCGATCCATATCCGCCAAATCGATGGCGGCTATAGCTTCGAAGGCGAAAACCTGCCCCTTGTGGCGCGGTTGAATCTCTCGCGCGCGGTGGCGACACCTGAGTTGATGCGCGGGATCGGGGTTGAGGCATTTATGGACTTCAACGATCTCGAGTAGCCTGAGACAGCCAATACACAGGCTACGCAAGCCGGTCGCATTTTTGGCCGACGTGCGTTAGTGTTTGGCATTTAAAAGAAGGTGAGGTGCCGAAAACCTCTACCGTGCCAGAAGTTCGTAAGCGCTCAATTAACCACGCCCTATCGGCCGGAGGTGAATTCCGTGATGCTTGTGTCCACGTAAATAACGTGGACACAAGCGATGCAGAACAACTCAGAGGTATTGAGCGGATTGGTGGTGGGGCACAAGCGTGATGGGCGTTG
>Ga0209511_1001960_pt1 | contig 17459 bp, 11 predicted proteins | sample SSSSmetaG_FD_184141 | JGI IMG/M metagenome (GOLD analysis project Ga0209511, IMG submission 184141) | Glacier valley bacterial and archeal communities from Borup Fiord, Nunavut, Canada, to study Microbial Dark Matter (Phase II) - ​SSSS... | ecosystem: Environmental > Aquatic > Freshwater > Ice >...
CAATTACGCCGCAGGTACCACTGCCATCATCATCTGCACCATAAAAAATTTTTCCATCATGTGTGCCCAAATGATCGTAGTGGCCGGTACAAAAAACGTATTCCTCTTTTTTATCTGTACCTTCTACAATACCAACCACATTACTGGCATTTACTGTAGTGCGAAATTTGGAATAAGTAAACTGTATTTTTACTTTACTTTGCGCCAACCAATTGGGAGTAAATGCAATGCTTGCTTTTGCCAATTTTAAAAGTGTATCGAAATTATTACCAATAAGCGCTTTTGCATAAGCATGAGAAAGCAATGCATAATTTACCGGCCTGCCTTCATTTTCGTGAGGAAAATAGAGATTCGATTTTTTGCTATTGTCAACAGTACCTTGATTAAAACTTTCCTGCATTGGATTAATAACAAAGGCCCCTACTGCTCCTTTTGCCCTTGCGACAGCTAATTTTGCATTTAAACCAGGATAAGTCCATTTACTGTAACGCCCCGAGGCAGCAATAAAATATTTACCTTCTTTTTTAGGTTCGCCTGCAAAAAAAACAACAACTTTATTTTTTACATCAATGCCTGTATAATCGCTATAGTTTGCATCATCAATTCCGTAACCTGCAAAAATTATTTTAGTTGCTTTGCTTGTTCCATTTTCGTTGCTTGCTGCGGGACTAATATAATCGGTACCGTATACAGCAGATTTACCGTTAACTTTTAATTCTCCGCTTATACTGTCCTGGTACAAAGGGTAAAACTGCTGGTAGCCATTTAATGCTGCTGCTGAGGACAAGCCCATTTGTTTAAACTGGGTTTCAATATAATCCGCTGCTTTGCGTTGCCCTTCGGTACCTGTTTCTCTGCCCTCAAATTCATCGCTGGCAATAATGGTTAAATGTTTTTTGAGATTCGCCCCAGTAATGGTGGCTCCGTATTTTGCTGCATTATCTGTTTGGGCAAATAAAGCGAGTTGGCAAAAAAGCGAGAAACTAAAAAGAATAACTGTTTTTTTCATGTATTAAATTTTGATGCAAAATAAAATGATTGCAATAAGGGTTAAGATTGTTATCGATGAATGGTTTAAAAATTTATGAAGAGTAATTTTTTTAATTAAGATTTACCATTAAGGATACAAATACATTTAATTAATGTTCAATTTGGGGCATGTAGCAATAGGTGAGGTATAGGAACGGAAATCCTTTTTGAGGCACGAAAAAAGATTGGAACGGATAATCCCGCTCTTTTCTGCTACAGCGGATTGGGGCATGGCCATTCAGTTTACAATCAGCAGGCCATTTTATTAATTCTATCAAGATGTCTACCGCCTTCAAAGGCAGTGTTCATAAAGATGTCCAGCATTTTTTCTGCATCGCCATCTCTTACAAATCGTGCCGGTATGCAGAGTATATTTGCATTGTTGTGTTTACGTGCCAGTTCTGCTAGCTCTTCGCCCCAACAAATGGCAGCTCTAATACCCTGGTGTTTATTAGCCGTAATGGCAACACCATTAGCACTGCCACACAATAAAATACCAAAAGCGGCTTCGCCTTTTTCAACTGAAGATGCAACCGGGTGAGCAAAATCGGGATAATCTACAGAATCTTTATTGTAAGTACCAAAATCTTTAAATGCAACGCCTTCTCCTTCTAAAAAAGAAATAAGGTCTTCCTTGCAGTCAAATCCGGCATGATCGCAACCGATGGCTATGGGCAATTGCAGGTTAAATGTAGACATGATTTATAGTTGATAATTTGTTAATGGATAATTGATAATCCAAAGAGACTACAAATTTAAAGTATTATCTATTCAAACCATTGTCAATTATCCATTACGCTAGCTCCACTCTTTTTCTTCTTTGGCCTTTTTCTTATCAACACTACTTGCCAGCAGGATACTTATCCAGTATAATAGAAATAGAGGAATAGCCACAATAAACTGACTCGTCCAGTCTGGTGAAGGGGTAATTACAGCAGCCACAACCAATATAATTACAAAGGCAAACTTGAAATATTTTTTTAGCATAGCGCCGGTAATAATGCCGATTTTTGCAAGCACATAAGCTAGTACTGGTAACTCAAAGGCAATTCCACAACCAAGAATAAGATTAGTGAGTGTTTCAACATAATCATTAATGGAAGGACGGTATTGTATCACAGCGGATTTACCCAAGGTAAAGCTTGCTAAAAAATTAAAAGTAAAAGGAGCCAGTAAATAATAGCCAAAAGCGGCTCCTGTAAAGAAACAAACCGATACAAAAAGTATACTGTTTTGACCGTACTTTTTTTCTTTTGGCGACAGTGCAGGTTTAATAAAACGCCAAAGCTCCCAAAATATATAAGGAAATGCAATTATAATGGCACCAATCATGGCAATATTAATTGCAGAGGTAAACGTACCATTTACTTCTGTTACCTGAAAATTTATAGAAATTACGGGCATACAAAAGCTATCCCCTAAGTGAAGCCAATGGCCCAAATTACATAAAGCGCCGTAAGTAAAAAATTTAGGAAAAGTGGGGGCTAAAATAATGTTGTCGTACACCCAATCGATATAAATAAAAATTAAAATAGCAGCAATCAGCCAAACTATTACGCTTCGTATTATATGCCAGCGAAGTTCTTCAATGTGGTCAAAGAAGGTCATTTCTGTTTGCTCTTCTTGCTGTTGCTTGCCACCTATACGTTTTAAAAATGATTTTCTATCTGATGCTTTTGTTGCCAAAGTATTTAGTTAGCTATTTTAATTTATTATTTGTACTGATTATTTAAGCTGGCGCAAAAGTAAAACACTTTTACCATTGCTGATGCTACCTCCTCAATTATGCCCTTTCGCTGATTTAGTTTAAGCGAACGACAGTTGAAAGTTTCCAGATCATTTAGTTAAGAAGTTGAAAGCTCTTTAACATTGCCGGTACGTTTTAATACGCCCCATCCCTGCAATTCGCCTTTAATAGCTTTGCTAAACGATTTAATAATGATGTAATACATTAATTGGCGGTATACCAATCTTTGAGGAATCATCCAGATAAGTTTTTTATAATCTTCTTTTTCAAAGGCAAAAGCCAGTGCTGCGCCAGCCACATCTACCAACGTAAAAATGATGTAATAAATAACAATGTGCGAAATGCTGGCAGGTATTAAGCCAAATCCTGCTGCAACCAAACTCAACACCAAAATTAAATCTGCCAATGGTGCCAGAAAAGGCAGTATCATTTGAAAGATTAAAATATTGGGCATGGCTACCATTCCATAATTTTTATATTTTGGATTGAATAACGCATCCCGGTGTTTCCAGAAACACTGGATTACACCAAAACTCCAGCGGAACCGTTGTTTCATAAACTGTTTCATTGTTTCGGGTGCTTCTGTATATGAAATAGCATCTGTGCAATTTCTCACCTCGTATCCAATACGATGCAGCCGCATAGTAAGATCACAATCTTCAGCAAGTGTATCAGTTGTTAAACCCCCTGCTTCAATTACTGCTGCTTTTCTAAATGCTCCAATGGCACCTGGCACCACCGTAATACAATCAAGCAAATCAAATGCCCTTCGATCAAAGTTTTGAGAGGTAATGTATTCAATGCTTTGCCATTTTGTGATCATGTTTATTTCGTTACCAACCTTTACATTGCCTGCTACTGCCGCAATTTTTTCGCTGGTAAATTTTTGCATCAATTTGGAAATTGCATCTGTTTTTAACTGTGTATCTGCATCAATACACACAACAAACTCACTATCGGCTTTTGCTATTCCTACATTCAATGCAGATGCTTTGCCACCATTTTCTTTTGTATATACTTTTACATTAGTTATGTTTTTAAATGCATTGTCCACTATTTTGTAAGTGCTGTCTTTACTACCGTCATCAACAAATACTACCTGCAGGTTGGTGTAATCCTGAAGCAGCAAGCTGTTTACTGTTCTAACCGCATTTACTTCTTCATTATATGCCGGTACAATGATGCTTACCAGTGGCATTTTATCAGCAGGCCATATTGGTATGGTTATTAATTTTGCTTCCCTGTGTTTTTGTATACCTGCCAGAATAGCCATTACAACCATCCTGCCCACAGAAAGTAAAATGCCTACAATAAACAGCGCAAATAAAATATGGCTTCCCCAATAGGCGGCCTCGGCAAAAAAGAAATTCAGCTTTCGCATCCACCCATCTTTGCTGGGAGGGAGTAAAGGCATTACATCTTCCCTGGTCTTACCCATTAAATCGGCTACGGTTGTAAAAACACAGCCCCTTTTTTTAAAATAGGCTATAATCCTTGGTAATGCATCAATGGTAGCTTGTCTTGTTTCGCCACCAGCATCGTGTAATAAAATAATACTTGCACCGGTTGATTCTGCGAGGCGAATCGTTCTTTCTACAATACTGTCTGCGCTCACGTTTACCTGCCAGTCATTAGGATCAATGCTTTCCCCAATGCTTATATAATTGTCTTTTTTACTACGGGCTATCGGTTCAATTTCGTCATAAGTCTGGGGCTCACTATCAGCATTGTATGGCGCCCTGAACAAAATGGTGGAACGCCCCGTAATACTTTCAATTAACAACCTGGTCGATTTCATTTCAAGTTCTGCCCTTTGCGGACTCATTTTAGCGATATTGCCATGGGTAAAAGTATGGTTACCGATCTCGTAACCATCTTTGTATATCCTTTGCAGCAAGGGTATATTTTGTTCAGCTTCCAAACCAACTATAAAAAAAGTAGCAGGCACTTTTTCTTTTTCAAGAATGTTTAATATTTGGGGCGTAAACTCCGTACTCGGCCCATCATCAAAAGTTAAAATAATTTTATGCCCCGGACCCATTGGTGTTTTATCTTCTGCAAATTTCTGATATACATAACCGGAGGGTAACGCTTTATACTGCTGCTCGGTTATCAGTAATTCTGCTGTATCAACCTGCAGTTCAATTTTACCTTCCTGAGGTGTGTATATAATTCGAAGCAATTCTCCTTCACCAACGGAAGTTGGTTTTTGGTTAACATTGTAAGGAATGGTAGCAAGCTGATTAAAATTAAAAGGTGCTTTTAATAAAGATTCATTGCTTAAATCAATATTGTAGTAATTCCAGATTCTCGAATCTTCTCCTCCCATACGCCACAATGCAGTTCCTGCAGTTGCATACTCATCACTAAATCGAAGAATATTAAAAGTAGTAGCTGCATCTGTAAACCATATATTGTGTGGCACTTTAACAAGTTCCTTAGTACTATCATTTATATGTTCATCCGTGTAACTAAAATGCAGGTTGTAACTTTCATTATCATAATCAATGGTTGAACTAGAAATTTTAGCCCTGTTGATAGCTTCAGCGTAAGTTATATCCCTTACTACTTTTTCGCCCTCATCATCAATAGTCCAATCATAGCCAAAGCCTGCAACACCTAAAATTATTTTATTACTTTCTATTTTAGAAGCTGTCCAATCCAACGCTTCTTCGATCCATTTTTGGGCGCTTACCGGTCCTGGACCAGTCTCGATACCGTTATATTGATCATAAGCCATCAGGATTATAAAATCATTATAATCTGATAATTTTTTATAATCGTAGTCATCATTTTTTACTGCCACATCCATGGTTACCAACATATTTTTTGCATGTAAAGCCTGGTACAATTGCTCTTGAAAATTAGAGAGTGGTACATTGGTGGGCTCACTCAGTTCTTCAAAATCTATATTAATGCCCTGGAAATTATAAAAGGATAATGTATCTACCACCTGCTGAATAAATTGTTTTTGTTTTTCCGGATTATTTAAAATGCCATGTAATAAAGCACCATCGAAGTCTGGCTTAAATTTACCTGTTGCATCCCTTTTAGTAGAGTTAAAATTGTTTAAAATCGGCATTATGCGTAATCCCTTTGCCCGCATTAGGGCAAGTCCGGCACTATCTATCCTTGTTTGTAAACGAAAATGATTAGCCGTGTCAATAAAAAACCATTCTGGGAAAATAGTATTTAGTTTATCACCATATTTCTCGAGATCAGGTAAAGAAGTATTGGCTGTCCAGGGTGTATAAAATGCAGCTCTGATAAATGGTATTTTATCAACTTGTTTATTTTTAGCCTGGCTAATGGCTTTTAAAGAATCTTCTTTAATTCGTTTTACAAGAAAATCTTTAAAGCCTTTGTATTTTTTATTTTGGCTGTTAGCAAAAGTTAGCGGATTGGATGGATCAAGTTTGTTTTCATATGATTTTGAGAGATTTTCAATATTAACCGGCGATGGATTAACACCCCTTATCAAAGCCACTACAACTACAACCAGGAAAAACAGGATAATCATTAACAAAACCCTGAAAGACCATTTAAAACTTCTCCAACGTGTTGCACTGTTGGTTTGAAATATTTGTGAACTGCCACTCATTATGCAAACTTAGATTTTTTAATACGGTAATAAAAATATAGAACTGCTTTAATGGGTTAAACATTTGGTATCCCTTCAAATATAAATTTTACAAGCATAAAAAAGTAAAACCAACTACTATCCCAAATAAGTATTATTTTGTTAAAAAATAGTTTATTATTTTGTTGAAACGTACTGTACACAACGCTTTTTTGATATAATTAATAATAAGTCAGTATTAAGAATTGCAATTAAAATAATGCGAAGTAACTTTTGCGTTTAACATGCGATTAACCTTCATGTTAACTTTATCTTACCAGTAAACAAGAACTTTGTGTTAATGAAGTCAACAACTTTAAGATGGATAATGTTAAGCATAACTATTATTATTGCTTTAATAATAGTGGCACAGTTATACTGGCTAAAAAGAGTATATACGCTGGAGCAGCAACAATTTAATGCAGGCGTTGTTAAAAGCATACGGGGTTTATTTGAAGATGTAAAAATTGCGGATAACCCTTCTTTCCAGGTAAAACAAATAGTTGAAGTTGCAGATCAAAATACTTACTTGGTTAAATTGGATTCGATACCAAATAAAGATTCACTATATAATAACCTTAGCAACGAATTTGAGGATTTTGATGTATGGACGGATTGTTTAGTTGGCGTTTACAACAGTAAGAAAAGTGCATTTCAATACCAGTTCTATTTATCAACTGCAGCATCTCAGTATTCAAAAAATACGATTGCTCCGCTTTTACCAGTATATAAAAGTTATGATTATTTATTACTACATTTTCCCCATCGCAGCAAGTACATCATTCATGAAATGCTTTTTTGGATATTTACAGCCATACTACTTTTATTGGTACTAATTGGCCTTTCGGTAAGCCTGATCTATTTATACAAACAAAAATTTTTAAACGAGTTGCAAAAGGATTTTGTTAATAATTTTACCCATGAATTTAAAACGCCCTTAGCCGTAATGAAAATTGCAAGCGATGTGCTGATACAACCTTCAATTGTAAGTCAGCCAGCCCGGTTATTAAAATATGGCACCGTTATTAAAGAGCAAACCGAACACCTTCAAAACCAGGTCGAGCGGCTTTTAAAAACAGCTTCCGGTGATAATAAAAATATCATTGTAAAAAAAGAATTATGGAAGATAAATGAATTGATTCAGCATGCCATTGATCAGTTACAACCATTGATAAATAATAAAAATGCAGATATTCATTTTACACCTAATGATGATGAGCTTTTAATAAATGTCGACAGGATGCACCTTGAATTAGTAATAATAAACCTGGTTGAAAACGCCATTAAATACAGTAACGGAAACCCTTATATAGCCATTGCTGCTTATAATGATGATAATAACATGTATGCTATTTCTATAAAAGACAAAGGCATCGGTATAGAAGAAAAGAACTTTAAATTTTTATTCAACAAATTTTACCGTGTGCCAACCGGGAATGTGCACCAGGTAAATGGATTTGGGCTTGGCCTGAACTTTGTAAAAAAGATTATTGACGCACACGATGGAAAAATCATTATAAAAAGTGTTCCGGGAGTGGGCACTGAATTTAAAATACTATTACCAGAAAAATAAATTCCTATGCCCAATAAAGCAAAAGTTTTACTAGCAGAAGATGACACTTCGCTTGCATTTGTTATAAAAGACAACCTGGAAGAAGCCGGTTATGAGGTCGTATGGTGCAGTGATGGTGAAATTGCCTGGCAACAATTTCAAAAAAATGATTTTGATATTTGCCTCCTTGATGTAATGATGCCTGTTAAGGACGGCTTTACTGTTGCAAAAAAAATTCGGCAAAAAAGTGATATCGTGCCGGTGTTATTTATAACTGCCAGGTCAATGGAACAGGATAAACTGGATGGTTTTAAATCAGGTGCAGACGATTATATTACAAAGCCTTTTAGTATGCAGGAATTACTAATGCGGATGGATGTTTTTTTAAGAAGGACAAAAAAGATGCATTTTGAAAAGGCACATGAATATTCTTTGGGCAGAATGCGTTTTTCGTTTGCAGATTTAAAAATTTATGATGGAGATAAAGTAACACCCTTAACACAGCGGGAAGCTGACCTATTGAATTTCTTTTGCCAACATCTTAACAAGGTTTTAAAAAGAGAAGAGGTATTGTTAAGTGTTTGGGGCAAGGATGATTATTTTCTAGGTCGCAGTATGGATGTATTTATTACTAAACTGCGTAAACATTTTAAGGAAGATCCATCCATTGTTCTGGAAACTATTCATGGTATTGGATTCAGGTTAAACGCCTAACCTTTTAGATAAAATTTAAAGGATAACTGTTAAAAAGAGAAGCCCCGATAGAAATCGGGGCCGTTTACCAAAACTAACTGCTTATGAGAAAAAGTTGAATTTATTTTTAATTATCCTAATATTAATAATTATGCAAATCAGGTGCCATAAATTTCTGACCTTGTTAAGAATATCTTAATGTAAAAAAGAATATTCCGAAAGCATATTAAAAAAGAACTGATTAAAACTTGTTTTAAATAATTCATTTTATTCTTTAGTAAAGTTAAACCAATAAATGAATGCAAATCAAAACAATTTTCTTTTTATTTGGCTTTAACAATTATTTAAAGTGCAATTACATAAAGCCTTTAATCACATCCATTAAACCGCCACTACCATTTTGACTTTGCTGTTGCTGTGCGCCGCCTGATACCTTACTAATAATATCATCAAGTCCAACATGTCCATCGTTATTGGCATCAAGACTACCACTTGTAAACTTATTTACAAGACTGCTTATATCGAAGCCTCCTCCTCCATTCTGAGCCCCACTAGCTTGAGCCCCGCCAGTTAACGAACTAATGATACTCCCAATGTCAAAACTTGAATTACTGGGGTCATTTGTTTTACTAATTAAATTACTAAGCACACTTGGTATTAAGTTATTAGCAATGCCTCCCGCCTGGGCGGGAGCTATACCATGATTGATAGTTAGCTTGTTGGTAAAGTTGCTAATAATATTACTCACAATGGGGTTATTTAGTAACGAACTTCCCCCACTATTGTTATTTCCATTACTAAAAAGGGATAAAACACTTTGCAAACCGCCGCCTGCTAAAACGCCCTGAAGCTCACTTGCAACAGAATGTGTGGCATCTGCTAATACGCCGTTATTTTGTTCGTTGGGTATTGCAGGATTATTAATAATTGTATCAGTTCCCTGTTCTTTAATCAAGCTAAAAAGTTCTTCAAGCATAAATTATATTTTATACTCAAAGTAGCAAAAAACAATAACAAAAGCAATATCAGCAGGGTATTTATTATATAAACAATTAAAGCTTAGCTTTCGGTAGCTAATTTTTCTGCATTTTCAGCAAATTGCAAGGCGTCTATAAATTCCTGAATTTCTCCGTTTAAAACACTATCAAGATTGTAAACAGTTAATCCAATCCTATGGTCAGTAACTCTTCCTTGCGGATAATTGTAGGTTCTTATTTTTGCACTTCTGTCACCGGTACTTACCAAACTCTTTCTTTTGTGAGAAATAGCTTCTTCAGCCTTTCGCACTTCTTCATCGTATAGTTTGGTACGCATCATATCCATCGCTTTTTCCTTATTGCCTAACTGGCTGCGTTCCGTTTGGCACATTACCACCAGGCCGGTGGGCTTATGAGTTAAAAATACTTTTGTTTCAACCTTATTTACATTTTGACCGCCTGCGCCACCACTTCGGGCGGTCTCCATTTTAACATCACTTTCTTTCAGTTCAAAATCAATTTCATCAGCCTCGGGCATTACGGCTACTGTAGCAGCGCTTGTATGTACCCTTCCACTCGCTTCTGTATCAGGAACCCTTTGTACCCTGTGCACCCCACTTTCAAATTTCAGCACTCCATAAACATCGTCGCCCGTTACCTCAACCTGTACTTCTTTAAATCCCCCGGCAGTGCCCTCACTTTCACTTAGCAAAGCCGTTTTCCAGCCTTTTTTCTCACAATATTTAATGTACATTCTTAGCAGGTTGCCTGCAAAAAGCGAGGCTTCGTCACCTCCTGTTCCTGCCCTGATTTCTAAAATGGCGTTCTTCTCATCGTAAGGGTCTTTAGGTATCAGCATATTGCGTAAAGCTTTTTCCCATGCTTCTTTACTTTCTTCTAAATCCGGTAGTTCCTGCTTGGCAAGATCCCTCATTTCAGCATCATCTCCGTTCAATACTTCTTTATTAAATTCAATATTATCAAGCACTTTAATATACTCATTCCTTGCATTCACAATTTTTTCTAAACTCCGGTATTCCTTGCTAATAGCCGTAAATTTTTTATTATCGCTTACAATCTCGGGATTAGTCAGCGCAACACCCAAGTTGTCAAATCTTCCTTTAATAGCATCTAATTTATCTAACATAGTGTAATTTTATTGTTGGTAACGGGCAGTTGCACTACTATTTGGCATTGTTGTGGCACTCCCTTGTACCGCAAACCATTATTGAACTTTTTTATATTTTGCAAATACCTTAATTATTAATTTAAATCAAACCCGTTTATTTGCAGGCGGCAAAATTACATTATCTCAACCAATCAACTTGTACAGAAAATTTACAGCCGACTATATTTTTACAGGCTACGAAATACTACCGGCCAATTTTGTTTTAATTACTAACCCCGAAGGTGTTATAATTGATATACAGGACATCAACAATTCCGGTGACAATATTGAAGTATTTAAAGGTTTGCTAACTCCCGGATTTATCAATGCCCACTGCCATGTAGAACTTAGCCACTTAAAAGATGTTATCTCAACAGGTACAGGATTGGTAGAATTTGTGCAACAGTTGATGCGCCACAGAACTTCGTTTGATGAAGCAAAGCAGAAAGCAATGCAAAATGCAGTACAGGAAATGTACAAGGCTGGTATTGTAGCAGTGGGGGACATTTGCAATACCACTGACTCAATAATTGTAAAAAAACAAAGCCTGTTACACTGGTATAACTTTATTGAGGTAAGTGGTTTTATTGATGCCGCAGCAACTAAAAGACTGGCTGATATCAATCCTGTTTATACAAACTTCGTTGCCAATAACCTTACGCAAACTTCTTTATCTCCTCATGCACCTTACTCTGTTTCAAAAACACTTTTTAAAGAATTAAACCTGAAAACCGGCAACCAGCTTATTTCCATACACAACCAGGAGTGCAGGGCTGAAAATGAATTATACCAGGATAAAGGCGGCGATTTTCTGAAGTTGTATAAAAACTTGGGAATAGATATTTCCTCTTTTAAACCAACCGGAAAAACAAGTTTGCAAAGCTGGCTGCCTTACTTTAATAAAAACCAATCCATCATATCGGTACATAACAGTTTTACCAGCGAGGCCGATATTGATTTTTATAAAAGTCTGTCGGCTACGAATCCATCTTTCTTCTTCTGCCTCTGCGTTAATGCCAACAAATACATTGAGCAAATACTGCCACCAATTAAGTTGCTAAGAAAAAATAACTGCCTTATCGTAATTGGTACCGATAGTTATGCCAGCAATTGGCAGCTAAATATTTTGGATGAAATTAAAACCATTCAATCAGCAACTGCCAATTCCATTCCTTTGGCCGAGGTACTGCAGTGGGCCACCATCAATGGTGCACGTGCCTTACAACTGGAAAATTTATTAGGAAGTTTTGAAAAGAATAAGAATCCGGGTATAGTTTTAATTGAAGGAATGAATGATTTGATTTTAACTGAAGGCTCCTCTTCGAGGAGAATTTTGTAACAAGAATTTTAAGGCACAAATTTTAGATCCGAGATTTTAAAAAAAGTCTTTTCAATAAAAATAAACAATTGAGTTTACTTATATTGCTTTCTAAATGATTGTTATATGAACAAAAGCAAACTTTTCCAATGGTCTATTGTAGCAGCACTTGCCGGTTTTATTTTTGGATTCGATACGGTTGTAATCTCTGGTGCCAATCTCCCTATCAAAGAACTCTGGCACACTTCTCCCTTATTTCACGGTTTCTTTATTATGTCAATGGCGCTTTGGGGAACTTTATTTGGTTCTATATTTGGCGGTATCCCCACTGAAAAGTATGGCCGTAAAAAAGTATTGTTCTGGATAGGCATTCTGTTTGCCATTTCTGCCTTTGGTTCTGCCCTGGCGCAAGACCCTTACACATTTTCGTTTTTTCGTTTCATAGGCGGCATAGGAATTGGTGTTTCGTCGGTAGTCGCACCAACTTATATTTCTGAAATTTCAACACCTGCCACCAGGGGTAAACTGGGTGCCATGTACCAGTTTAATATTGTGTTTGGAATATTGATTGCATTTTTGTCTAATTACTTTTTACAAGGTGTTGGTGGTGCTAATGACTGGCGCTGGATGCTGGGTGTGTTGGCTATTCCCGCTATTATTTACACAGTTATGGTTATGGGTGTTCCGGAAAGCCCCCGTTGGTTGGTTACAAAAAAGAACGACCTGGCAAAAGCAAAAGAAACCTTGTTGCTTATTGGTGTTGAAGATGCGGATGCAGAAATTGCCTCCATAATAAAAAGTAACCTGCATGAATCACCGGGAGGAAAATCGACCGCTTTTTTTAGCTCAAAACACAAAGTCATCATATCGCTGGCATTTCTAATTGCATTTTTTAACCAGCTTTCAGGCATTAATTTTATATTGTATTACGCCCCGGAAATTCTCTCTAAAATTGGGTTAGGTGCAAAAGAATCTCTCCTAAATTCTATTGCAATTGGCGGCACCAATTTAATTTTCACTTTTGCAGGCCTCTACTTAATAGATAAACTTGGTAGAAAAAAATTACTGCTGATTGGTTCGGTTGGTTATATACTGAGCCTTACTATGGTAGCCGTTTGTTTTGCATTGCACACAAGCCCGGTATTGCTAATGAGTTTTTTATTACTCTTTATTGCTTCACATGCTGTAGGACAGGGAGCAGTTATCTGGGTTTTTATTTCAGAAATCTTCCCCAATAAAATTCGGGCTACAGGACAATCTTTTGGTGCCAGCGTGCACTGGGTATTTGCTGCCATTATTACACTCATTACACCATTTTTTTTAGATGATAAAGATGGTTTTTTTAAAGATAATCCCTGGCCAATTTTTGCATTTTTTGCAGGTATGATGGTATTGCAATTGATATGGGTACTCACTAAAATGCCTGAGACAAAAGGAGTTTCGCTGGAAGAACTGGAAGCCCGGTTATTAAAATAATAAATCTTTCCGTTGTTAATAACCCTGCAGACTTGATGAATCATTCCATCATGCAGGGTTATTCTTTATCCTAACACTTCATGCAATATGGCAAGCGTTTTCATTTGCCCAAAATCAGGAATATGCAATGCATAATAGGCCTGGTAATGTAGCAGTAATTTTCTTCTGGTTTCGTGATGCAATTTTATATCCTCCAATTCAAAAGGTTGCATTACTTTCAATAACTGCGAGGTAATAATGGCTTGTTCTCCTTCAATAAAATCAGGATGGGCTGGTTGCTCAGCTACAAAACTACCTTCTTTAAAATCTAATACCTGTTGGTTGTTATCATAATCATCATTCATTTTAAAGCCAAAAAAATGGGTGAGGTGCAGCGAAAAATACAAAGCCATATTAGCAGTTACTGCTTTATTGGCTGCATCAAGTTGTATCAACACATCTTCACAAAAATAAAACAATGCCGTGTTTTGCTCTGGTTGATGTAAACATTTTTGCAGTAACTCAACCATGTATAAAGCAATGCTGTTTTTAATAACATCACTTAATATCTGTTGATACAAAAAATCCCATTTAAATTCTTTAATACGCTGCATTGTTTGAAAGTCATTGTGATAAACTATAAGATCTAAAATGGCTCCCGGCTGAAAATGATTTGCTTTGGCAGAAGATTTTTTGCTGGTGCGTACACCATTTACCATATAAGTTTGCACACCGAAAAATTCAGTAAAAATAGTAACCACCACACTGGTTTCACCATATTTAATGGTGCGTAAAACGATGCCTTTTGTTTTGTGTGTCATGCTCTTTTATCCAGGTTATATTAGAGAATAATATGCTAATTTCCTAAAACCGGTTTTGTGGTTTGTAGCTTCCGGTAGTTAAAAACTTTTTAATTAAAAGATATAAAGGTAACAGTAAACAAACTTTGACAGTACCGGCTTATGGCTAAGCAATTTAAAAAGTCTTTCTTTGCAATTCATTTTACATTATTTACCAATAAATATTCTTTACCATGTGGCAGCGCCTGGGAAAATTTGTTTTACAATATCGTTTACCGTTATTAATAGCCTTGTTTGTAATAACAGGCATTATGGGATATTTCGCCAACAAGGTTACTTTAAGTTATGAGTTTGCAAAAGCTATCCCTTCAGACAACCCCAAATACCTGGATTATGTTGCTTTTCGTCAAAAATTTGGCGACGATGGTAACTTATTGGTAGTAGGTGTACAAACTGATAAAATTTTTGAATTAAACACTTTCAAATCATACCTGCATTTACAGGAACAATTAAAAAAAGTAAGCAACGTAGAGAACGTATTAAGTGTGCCATCCTCTATCACATTGCATAAAGATGAAGTAACAGAAAAATTAATACCCCTCAAAATATTTGCTGACAGCCTCTCTACCCAAGCTGAGCTTGACTCAGCAAAAGCTGTTTTTTTTAACCAGCCCTTTTACAAATCCCTGTTGTATAATCCTGATAGCAATGCCTATTTAATGGGGGTACGTATCAATAAAGATGCACTTAATTCACCCAAACGGACCAAGATAGTATATGACATCAGTAAAGCCGTAAAAGCATTTGAAACTGAAACAAAAATAGCTACCCATATCAGTGGTTTGCCATTAATACGAACCCTTGTATCTGATAAAATAAAAAGAGAAATGAAACTCTTTTTAATAGGATCGCTCATTTTAAGTGCATTGATTTTATTGGTTTTCTTTCGTTCGTTAAGTACCACCATCCTTTCGTTGCTGGTAGTAATTTTAGGTGTAATATGGAGTGTTGGTTTACTATATCTGTGTGGTTATAAAATTACGTTACTAACGGCATTAACACCTCCGTTAGTAGTGGTGATAGGCATACCCAATTGTATTTACTTTATTAATAAATACCATACCGCTTATCGGACAGGCAGAGATAAAAATAAATCGCTGGTAGATATGGTCAGCAAAATGGGGGTTGTTACACTTTTCTGTAACATCACTGCTGCTATTGGGTTTGCTGTATTTGCGTTAACAAGAAGTGCTATTTTAAAAGAATTTGGCGTAGTAGCAGGTATTAGCATCATGTTTATTTTTATAATTTCTTTTATTTTGTTACCAGCTGTTTTAAGCTATTTACCTGCGCCAAAACCGGCCCAAACAAAATATTTAGATAACAGGTGGATCACCTCTTTTTTACTAAGAATTGAGCATTGGGTAATGAACCATAAAACAACTGTATTTGGTGTTACCGGCGTTGTGTTGATTGTTGCTATTGTTGGAATTTTTAAACTAAAGACGGTTGCTTTTATTGTTGATGATTTGCCAAAAGATGATACCATTTATACAGACCTTAAATTTTTTGAGAAAAATTTTAAAGGGGTTATGCCGCTGGAGATTGTGGTAGATACTAAAAAAAGAAATGGCCTTGCAGGCATGCGTGCCCTCACTGTTTATTCAAAAGTAGATTCTTTATCTCAATACATAACAGCACAAAAAGATATGAACCGGCCACTTAGTATTGCTGAAGGATTAAAGTTTGCTAAACAAGCTTTTTATGATGGCGATTCAGTTAATTATCTTTTACCCAACTCCTTTGACGGAGCTTTTGTTGGAGAATATTTAAAGCCTGGTAAAAATGACAGTAGTGGCAAAAATAACTTTGCAAAAATGCTCAGTGCCTTTATGGATAGCTCCAGGCAATCTACCCGTGTAAGTATAAGCATGGCGGATGTTGGTACCGTACAATTGCCAATATTACTTAGTGGCATACAACAGCAAACAGATAAACTTTTTGATACTGCACAATACAAAGTAACACTAACAGGCAGCAGCATTACTTTTTTAGAAGGAAGCCGCTTTATCATCAATGGATTAAAGGAAAGTATTCTCTATGCCTTTTTATTAATTGCTGTTTGTATGCTGTACTTATTTAAATCTGCCAGGATATTGATTTGCTCTTTAATCCCCAATGTTATTCCGTTAGTTATAACAGCTGGTGTAATGGGCTGGGCAGGTATACCACTCAAACCGTCTACCGTACTGATTTTTAGCGTTGCCTTAGGCATAGCCATTGATATTACCATCCGCTTTTTAGTAAACTATAAACAGGAATTACCAACCTACAATAATGATATAATGGCAACAGTTAGTGCCACCATAAAAAATACCGGATTGAGTATTGTGTACACATCATTGGTATTAATAGCAGGCTTTATAATTTTTTGTTTGAGTAGTTTTGGTGGCACCAAGTCTTTAGGATGGCTTACTTCTATTACTTTATTGGTAGCTACTCTTACAAATCTTATTTTACTACCCGTGCTGTTATTATTAATGGCTCCTAAAAAGAGAGCCCCTGTTGATACGATATAAATATTTACTTTAGCAAAAAGAAAAGAGGTCAATTAAAATTGACCTCTTTTCTTTTTGTGTTGATTTGAATAAATTTTGAATTGAAGAAACCCTTTCATTGGTTGGTAACTAATAAAAACTGCACTTATTCAAATGTTTTTTCTTCCCTTGTTAACTGACCAAGTTCATTAATACCTTCAATAATTACCCTTATTTTTTTACAGTTGTCGCTATTGTAAAAAGGAATTGTAACCCGCCTGCTATTTTTATCCATCAAAATAAAAGGGTTCCAGTAAAGGGTGGTTCTGTAATCTGCAACAGTTGGATCGTTATTAGTTTCATAATTAGGCGAATAAAATTGTTTCATAACCGAATATCCCGCAAGATTTGTAAAGTCAAGGCCTTTTAAATTTGAGTTTACTGCACCGCCTTTTTTTGTATACACGGCGATGGCACCGCCTGCACCGCCTCCCATGGCACCAAAAAAAGGTGGCCGAAATACTTTTATCATAGCCACGTCATTCATAGAAACATTCTGCAACT
>Ga0209511_1001963_pt1 | contig 17448 bp, 15 predicted proteins | sample SSSSmetaG_FD_184141 | JGI IMG/M metagenome (GOLD analysis project Ga0209511, IMG submission 184141) | Glacier valley bacterial and archeal communities from Borup Fiord, Nunavut, Canada, to study Microbial Dark Matter (Phase II) - ​SSSS... | ecosystem: Environmental > Aquatic > Freshwater > Ice >...
CTCACTGGATTCAATACAACACTAAAAACCGTAATTGTGTTCCTATCTCTTCCGTAATATAGTTTTTCAAGTGCCTCCAGTATGTTTCCAGCCCTGAAATAGGATGTATGAAGCTCTTGTTCTGGCTTTGCCATCCACTGAATTGTATAGGAATTTTCTTTTTCCTTGTAATTCTGAACGTAATCAAGCATTTTACGAAGCGCATCGATTTTATCAGCTCCTTGTTCGGTATGAAACAAAAATGACTGGTTATGGCGTGGATTGATCGTAATCAGATCAAGCTTCACCTTGCCGTCTTGTGTGCTGTATTCAAAAATCAAATCGGAAGTACGAAGGCCTAAATAGTCCTTTACTTCACCCTGGATACGTGCCGCCTCAACGTGTGCGTCACTAGCCGTTTCAATCATTACCTTTGCCATCGATTTAAAATCCGAATATTTCAATAAAAGTTTCCACAAAAATACGAAAGAACAATCAATTTAAGCGATATGGATAAATTAGAGCACATTGGCATTGCCGTGAAGAACCTTGAGAAGTCCAACCTTCTTTTTGAAAAACTGTTGGGAAAGCCACCGTACAAAACGGAAGAAGTGAAAAGCGAAGGTGTCCGCACTTCCTTTTTTGATGTAGGCGGAATAAAGATCGAGCTCATTGAATCGATCAATGCCAACTCGCCCATTGCTAAATTTCTTGAAACTCGTGGAGAAGGTCTTCATCACATTGCTTTTGCAGTTGACAAGATCAACGATCGTATGCAGGACTTATCTGATAAGGAATTCCGGTTTCTTGCCAGTGAGGCAAAACCAGGAGCCGATAACAAGATGATTGTTTTCATGCATCCAAAAGCAACCAATAATGTGTTGGTAGAACTTTGCGAAGAGAAGAAGCCTTAAAATTTCTTCTTTGGATGTAGTCCGTATTGAGTCTTATTGTAATAGCGCCATTTTTCTTTGCCGATAGCAGTGTCGGAATATGGCTTTGGTCCACACGCCGCGAATAGGATTAAGGCCACTAAGAAAAGAATCATTTTATTTTTCATAACCGGCTCATTAGATGTACATAAATACCGAGTCCAGCCCTGATAAGAGTTAATGTCCCGTTATCCATTTACTTTTGCCGGATGAAACACCGGAAAGACCGATAAACCGTTGTTACCCATGGAACAGAAAAGAACAGAAATAGCTCAATTAGGCGAATTTGGTCTTATTGATAGAATAAAGAACAGTGTCTCTTTAACTCAACCTTCTTCTTTAAAAGGAATTGGTGATGATGCTGCAGTCATTGATGCAGGCGATGATGTTATGCTTATATCAACTGATATGTTGATCGAAGGCATTCACTTTGACCTCTCGTACATGCCGCTGGCACATTTGGGATATAAATCTGTAGCAGTAAATGTTTCTGATATCGCTGCGATGAATGGAAAACCTGAACAGATCCTGATCGGGCTTGCCATCAGCAATCGTTTTTCAGTTGAAGCTGTTGACGAATTGTACAAAGGAATTCGTTCAGCGTGTACAAATTATAAAGTTGACCTTGTCGGAGGCGATACAACAGCTTCTCCTTCTGGATTAATTATCTCAGTGAGTGTGCTGGGCCGTACAAAAAAAGGAAATGAAGTTTATCGGAGTGGGGCTCAGGATAAAGATATTATTTGCGTCACCGGAGATTTAGGTGGCGCTTATATTGGATTGCAAATTCTTGAAAGAGAAAAAGCAGTGTATCTCGCGAATCCTGAAATGCAGCCAGAACTCGATAATCATGAGTATGCTGTTGGTCGTCAGCTAAAGCCTGAAGCGAGAATGGATATTATTTATGAATTGGCTGATCTTGGAATTAAACCCACCTCGATGATTGACGTATCTGATGGTTTGGCTTCTGAGCTATTCCATATTTCAAAAAACTCACACGTTGGTGTTCGCATCTTTGAAGATAAAATTCCTATTGATGAAAATGCATATAACACTGCGGTGGAATTCAAGCTCGACCCATTTACGTGTGCATTGAATGGTGGAGAAGATTATGAGTTGTTATTCACCATCAGGCAATCAGATTTTGAAAAAATAAAAACACATGCTGATATTCATTTTATTGGATATGTTCATCCCGATGAGAGGCAGAATGTGATGATCACAAAGGGCGAAAACGTGGTACCGCTGAAGGCGCAGGGGTGGGATCACTTTGAATAACGGGTTGTTTGTAACTCGTAGTGGGTAGTGAGGTAAAAGTAAGATGTAAAAGAGCGCTCTTGCTGGAAGGACTCTAATTCAAAAGCGAAATTTGCAGCAAGTATCAATAAGCTTTAGGCTGCGGTAAAATACCACCGGATAATTCATATTGTTAAAAAACGTTATGAGTGAAAAATAAAATCAGATAGATGAGAACTTTTAAATTCATATTTCTGATTTTCAAATTCCCTCATTTTCAAATTGATTCCCGTCTTCCGGAAACGGTATAAACACAAATCTCGTAAATGCTTTGTCAATCACAAACAAGCAACAAAACTCATCCGGGTCCTTGTAGGCACTTTTAAATTCTTCTTCTTTTTCGATTCCTACTAATTCGCGCTGAACAAATTCATCCAGGAACGATGCGTAGTAATTCCAGGCAAGCGATTGCTCATTATTCTTAATCAAGACTTGTCCGATCGGTTGCTCTTCCTGGGAGATTGGAAATATCGGATAGGCAAAACCTGCTTTTCTGATTTGATAAGAAGCCTCTTTAAGTGCGTCTGCAACCTTTACAAAATCTGTTGAGATAGTGCCGAGGTACTTGCCGCTTAGTTCAGGGTCATTGTTCATAATTAGATGCTAAAATAATTTAAGAAGTTGAGAATTGAGAAGTCGAGAATTGAGAAAGAAGTTTTCAGTTTAGAATTTTTCTCTTCGCTCATCGCAGAAATTTTTAAGCTCTGGAAAGAATTTGTCAAACTGTTTCTGAAACTCCGGATAATGCCGAGTGAGATCAGACGTAGCTTCCTGCATTTTGGATTCAAAGGCCGCACGCCGTGACATGCCTGTCAATGCTTGTTGTATGCCTTCGATTTTCGAATAGTTTACAAGCCAGTTACCCCGCATCATATATGGTAGCATTTGATTAACGCGTTCTGGTAATATATCTCTATAATCTGAAATTATCTGATACGAATTAGCCGCATAGTTGTCCAGTGATTCAGTAGAGTATGACTTCCAGTTGGCAGCCAGAAAGTGATCATAAAATATATCGACAATTACAGCTGAATAATGACGATACGTTGTCCAAAGTATATTCTTGCTTTGCTTCACGACTGGATGATGGTCAGTGAAGTCATCTATGTCGCGATGTAATACTATTCCGTTTGCAATGCCTTTTCCAAAGATCGAAGTAAGGTCTCGGCCTTTAACAAAATCACCAATAAAATTACCAACCATCACTTCCGGATTGTTTCCTGACAAATAAAGATGAGCGAGAAAGTTCATACGATGTAAGTTAAACCAGAAACTTTAATTTTTTAACGAACGAAATTTTATAACTTTTGGATTCCTTAACGCTCTAAAACATGCCTTCTATTCAACAACTTAAGTTTTTAATAAACCTCGCACGTATTGATCAAGTCATAGGCGACAAGGAAAGGCAGTTCATTATCAGGATCGGACAGGCAAATCATTTACTGATTGCTGAGATCCTGCCATTGTTCAGCAGTGAGCATGCTGATGTAGTTCCCGCGAATCTGACAAACGAAGAAAAGTTCGATTACTTGCTCTCACTTATTCAATTGATGAAAATTGATGAGAAGATCTATTACAATGAAATTAAGTATTGTGCTGATGTAGCTTCTGCCCTGGGATATCGGAAAGAAGTTTTATTTGAGCTAATGCTCAACGTACAGAGTGCAAATATGGAATCTGATGAAATAGAGGCCCTTAAAAAACTTACTGCCACTTATCTTCTCCACAGTTGATGATTTGATGCTTTTCCACTATCATCGGGTAAAATACCTAACCCATGAGAAAACTTATTTTCCTGATGATTTTTAGCGCTGCCAGTGCAGGCTGCTTCGCTCAGCGCACCCTACTTCATTGCGGAAGTCTTATCGATGGAAAGAACAAAGAAGTTCTTTCACAGATGACAATCGTTGTGGAGGGTAATAAAATCGTCTCCGTTGACAAAGGTTTTACGAAAGCCGCTAAAGATGATAAGCTGGTGGATCTCAGCAAAAAAACCGTAATGCCAGGATTAATTGATATGCATGTTCACATGGAAAGTGAAACGAGCAAAGATCAGCTAGTAAAGCGATTTACGCAGAATGAAGCGGATATCGCATTTCAATCTACAATCTACGCAAAAAAAACCCTGATGGCAGGATTCACAACAGTCCGTGATTGTGGTGGATCTGGGATAAATATTTCTCTTCGTAATGCGATCAATGGAGGAATTGTAGTTGGGCCTAGAATTTTTGCGGCGGGTAAAAGTTTAGCCACAACGGGCGGTCATGCTGATCCAACGAATGGAACGCGCAAAGATCTTATGGGTGATCCTGGTCCGAAAGAAGGTGTTGTTACAGGCCCGGAAGATGCCTACAAAGCCGTTCGTCAACGCTATAAAGAAGGCGCTGATTTTATAAAGATCACTGCAACAGGTGGAGTATTGAGTATTGCTAAAGACGGTTCAGGTCCGCAATTCACACAAGAGGAAGTAAATGCAATTGTACTCGCAGCAAAAGATTATGGATTTCATACCGCAGCACATGCTCATGGTGCAGAAGGAATGAAGAGAGCTGTTTTAGCTGGCATTACGACTATTGAGCACGGTACTTTGATGACAGAGGAAATAATGGATTTAATGATAAAACATGGCACATACCATGTTCCAACAATCATAGCAGGAAGATCCGCTGCTGAATATGCTAAGATCCAGGGATATTATCATCCGCTTGTTGTTCCCAAAGCGATTGCAATCGGATCAAAAATTCAGGAGAATTTCGGAAAGTCATACAAGAGAGGAGTGAAGATCGCATTCGGTACGGATGCTGGTGTTTATCCTCATGGGGAAAATGCAAGAGAATTTGGCTACATGGTGGAAGGCGGAATGCCGGCGATTGAGGCGTTGCTTTCTGCGATGCAGGTGAATGCTGATATCCTTGGCTTTGGCGATAAGATCGGTTCGATCGATATCGGAAAGAATGCAGACATCGTTGCTGTTAATGAAAATCCCACAACGAATATTAAGACAATGGAGAAGGTTACGTTTGTGATGAGGGATGGGGTGGTTTATAAGAATGAATAATTTTTTAAAATAGTTGAAAATGACACTTATTAACTGAGTGCTGTTTTTTTCTAATCACTATGTATCTGAGACGCTATGGTGAAAGCCTTATGCTTAGGAATGGGTCTTTGGTTGTGTGATCAGATTGTGAAGTTGCATGGAGCAGAACTAAAGCTCTTATGTGAATGAGATTTAGTATTTGAGGCAAAGGTCAGATTTTAAGCTTCGCATTGGATAATTTTAAAGATTTGAATCGACATAGCCTTACTTTTATCAGATCTAAAATGTGAATTATTTTCCCCACCTCGCTTTTTTCCCTCTGTAATCCGATCACTCAAGTACTTTTAAGTGCTCTAAAACGCCTTTCCATCAGGCACATGAATTGATATATTATGCGTGAACCAAAATACAAATCTTATGGAACCCCTCGATAAATCATTAGAGACTCAAAATCAGACAGGAGAAAATAAGGAAGGAAAAAGACCTAATACACCAGTTAAATTTTTAACTGCAAGCACGATTATAGGTGACAGAATATTCAATCATCTGAATGAAAATTTAGGCGAAGTAAAAGATATCATGCTTGATATTGAAGAAGGTAAAATTGAATATGTGATAGTTGAATTTGGTGGATTTCTCGGGATAGGTGAGAAATTTTTCGCTGTTCCATTCTCTGCTCTTAAAATCGATATAGAGCGTCATGCTTTTATTCTTACTAAAAGCAAATCGGAACTTGAAAAAGCCCCTGGTTTTGATAAGGATCATTGGCCTGAAACAAACTCTCACGCAGTTAGGGCTACTTCTGCACAATGGGGAAGTTTTATGGGGGCTAACACTGGTGCAGTGCCATATTAATCCTTACCTTAATAAGACAATTGCAGACCAGGCCTGATGAGCTTGGTCTGTTTATATAAGTAAGAATGTTAAAGCGTAAGGGTTACTTCATTTTTCTAATCACTTTATTATCATTCAGTTGTGGGTCTGACAATGTTGACACAACAGATCATGGACCTACTATTCCTAAAGACTTTCTTTCGGGAGAAATTTATAACAAGCTTGTCATAGAAATACAGTACATCCCGGGTTTCCAACCCTCTGACGAAACCGTAAATAACCTAACTAATTTTCTTCAATCAAGATTGAACAAACCGCAAGGAATTTCTTTTGTAAGAACTCCTGTGCCTGCTCCCAACGTGCCATCGTTTTCTGTCGCTGATGCACAGGCAATGGAGGTAGTTAAACGTTCTCAAAAAAACGCCGGCAAAACACTAACGGCATATTTACTTTTCGCAAATGGAGACTTTGCCGGAAACAGTGGTAACTCAAAAGTGCTCGGAGTTGCATACAGTACCTCCTCCATTATGATTTTTGAAAAAACCATACGGGATTTTTCAGGCGATTTCGGACAGCCTGCAAGAACGACATTGGAAACTGTAGTATTAGAACATGAGTTTGGTCATCTGTTTGGCTTGGTAGACAATGGTTCGCCAATGAAAACTCCTCATCTTGATTCAGCTCATAGCAATCACTGTAACGATACAAATTGTATCATGTTCTATAATGTTGAAACCAGCGACGTACTCAGTAATTTCCTGGGTGGTAATATCCCAACGCTCACTACGCCATGCGTTATAGACCTTAAATCCAACGGTGGAAAATAGTTGTTAATCGTTTAGGTTTTGAAATGATTTGAACGCAGTGAATACGTTCACTCCAAAATGTTGATTAAACAAACCTTATTTTTCAATTTTCGAATTAACCGATTTTCAAATTAATGATATACCTCGTTCAATTCCCCCTCTAAGTATTTACGAGAGGTATTCCCCTGGAGCGATAAGTTTTCCCATTGACATTCCAGTATAATCACCCCCTTATATTTAATTTTCTTTAATGCCATGAAATAAGGTTTGAAGTCATCTCCTTTCACGCCAGGAGGAGTTCGTTGCTCCTTCTCAGCAAGATCACAGTGAACAATCAGCTTACCAGCTTTTTCGATGATAGCCGGAGATTCATTTTCTTTCAATATGTGATAGATGTCAGCACAAAGCCTGAGATTGGGATGATTTACTTTTTTAATTATATTATATACTTCTTCTAATGTGTTTATGAAATTTGTTTCAGTGCTATTAAGATTTTCAACGGCTATGACAACACTATAGCGGGCTGCAACTGTAGCAATCTTCCTCGCGATGTCAATAAACTGTTGTGTCGCCACCGACATATTGAACCCCTCCGGCACACGTCTCGCCCCACCACTTCCCCATACAATTAATTTCACTCCTAAAATCTTACATCGTTGAAACACAATTTCAGTGTAAGCAAGAATCGCCTTTTCATCTACCGCCTTTCCAACAAGTTTCAACTCCGCAGGAATGAAGAAGTTGAAACCATAGAGCGGCGTTTTCAAGTTCTTAATTCGTTCTGTATTAATCTTAAACATCTCCTCCGAAACATTTCTTGGTGAAACATATTTCGCAAGAGATGCGACCAGGTATGAATATCCTGCTTCATGAACAATACTGTCTTTGTCCAAATCTTGTGCGATTCCAATGGAAGGTTGAGCGCTCAATCGAATGCTGATCCAAAAAACTACCCTTGCTATTAAAAATGTTTTCATACTCAAATTTAATTATTGATGACCAATAACTCCTTGATCGGACTTTGAGCTTATAACACAGAACTCTGGAAATTCAGAACTTAGAACCTAGAACCTAGAACACTCAACTCGATTTTCCCTACCTTTGCCCTCTTTAAAATTCAGGAAAGAATCACGGGTATGGAGAACATTCGCAATTTTTGTATCATCGCACACATTGACCACGGGAAAAGCACTTTGGCCGACAGGCTTCTGGAGTTTACTGGTACGGTTTCCGGGCGCGAAATGCAGGCTCAGGTGCTCGATAATATGGATTTAGAGCGAGAAAAGGGTATTACAATCAAATCTCATGCGATTCAGATGAATTACAAGCTTGACGGAGTTGATTACATCCTGAATTTGATCGACACGCCTGGCCACGTTGATTTTTCTTACGAGGTTTCCCGCTCAATTGCCGCTTGCGAAGGTGCACTTTTAATTGTTGATGCTGCCCAGGGAATTCAAGCGCAGACTATTTCGAATCTTTACCTCGCGCTTGATCATAATCTCGAAATTATTCCTGTGTTGAACAAGATCGACCTGCCTTCAGCAATGCCGGAGGAAGTAACAGATCAGATCGTTGAATTGATTGGTTGCGATAGGGAATCAGTTATTAAAGCCAGTGCCAAAGAAGGAATTGGAATTGAAGATATATTAAAAGCAGTTGTTGCACGGGTACCACAGCCAAAAGGTGACCCTAATGCGCCACTTCAGGCAATGATCTTCGACTCGGTGTTTAATTCATTTCGTGGAATTGAAGTTTACTTCCGGGTATTCAATGGAACGATTCGTAAGAACGATCAGATCAAGTTTGTAAACGCAGACAAACAATACGGCGCGGATGAGATCGGTGTTCTTAAATTAGATAAGCAGCCAAGAAATGAGCTGGGTGTCGGTAATGTTGGTTATCTCATTTCTGGAATCAAAGTTGCCAAAGAAGTAAAGGTGGGTGATACCATCACATTGGTGAGCAATCCCGGTGAAGCGATCAGAGGTTTTGAAGATGTAAAACCAATGGTATTCGCTGGTATTTATCCTGTTGACACACATGAGTTTGAAGAGCTTCGTGCTTCGATGGAAAAACTTCATCTGAATGATGCATCGTTGGTCTGGGAACCTGAAACATCAGCAGCTCTTGGTTTTGGATTCCGTTGCGGATTCCTAGGAATGCTTCACATGGAAATTATCCAGGAACGTCTTGAACGCGAATTCAACATGACGGTGATCACAACAGTGCCATCAGTTAAGTTCAAGGCAACTCTTACGAATGGTGAGGAGATAGAGATCAATGCTCCGTCTGAAATGCCGGATCCCACAACAATGGATTTCATTGAAGAACCATACATTAAAGCACAAATAATTTCTAAGTCGGAATACATCGGACCAATCATTGGTCTTTGTATGGATAAGCGTGGTATCATCAAGAACCAGGTTTATTTAACGGCGGATAGAATTGAATTACATTTTGAAATGCCTCTTGCCGAAATCGTATTTGACTTTTTTGACAAGTTGAAAACAATCTCCCGTGGTTATGCTTCATTGGATTATCACCTTATCGGATATCGTGAATCAGACATGGTGAAGCTGGATGTTCAATTAAATGGTGATAAAGTCGATGCGCTTTCTGCCATTGTCCATCGAGCGAAAGCGTATGATTGGGGAAGAAGGCTTTGTGAAAAATTGAAAGAGCTTATTCCACGTCACATGTTTGAGGTTGCGATCCAGGCTACAATCGGACAGAAAATTATAGCGCGTGAAACAGTGAGCGCAATGCGTAAAAACGTCTTGGCAAAATGTTACGGTGGAGACATTTCACGTAAGCGCAAACTTCTTGAAAAGCAGAAGCAGGGAAAGAAGAGAATGCGCCAGGTTGGAAATGTTGAAATTCCGCAAGAAGCGTTTATGGCTGTGTTGAAACTTGACCAATAATAGTTGAAATGATGACTGAAACAAAAACATACACACTCATCGATGGTCGCAAGATATCTACCGAAATCAAGCTGGAAATACGGCAGACAGTAGCAGAGAGAAAACATGCCGGTAAAAAGGTTCCACACCTTGCATTTATTTTGGTTGGAGATGACGGAGCAAGTCAGACGTATGTTGATAATAAAGTAAAGGCATGCAAGGAAGCAGGTTTTCATTACACGATGATGCGTTTTGCCGATACCATTTCTGAAGAGAAGTTAAGCAAGCATATTACTGCAGTTAATAATGATGAGGATGTCGATGGCTTCATTGTTCAGTTGCCATTACCTGCGCATATTTCAGTAGAGCGAATTACAGATAAGATCCGTCCGGATAAAGATGTAGATGGATTTACAAACAGAAACTTTGGTAGTATTATTTCTAAGGTTCCATTGCTGATGCCCGCGACACCATTTGGAGTGATGGAGCTTCTTCGTCGTTATGAAATTCAAACGCAAGGAAAACACTGTGTTGTGGTGGGGGCGAGCCGTATTGCTGGCGCACCATTAAGTATGATGCTTGTGGAGCAAGGCCGCGCGACTGTTACCATTTGTAATAAGTACACTGAGAACTTAGAACAATATACACGCAATGCCGACATTCTGCTGGTTGCGGCCGGAAAGCCTGGTCTTATCACCGCTACCATGGTGAAAGAGGGTGCTGTGGTTATTGATATCGGTACAACAAAAGTCGACGATCCTTCCAAAGCGAATGGCTTCAGTATAAAAGGTGATGTTGACTTTAAGAATGTTGCACCTAAAACTTCGTTTATTACTCCTGTTCCCGGTGGCGTTGGTCCCATGACGATCGCTTCTCTATTGTTAAATACATTGCGCGCAACTGAACTACGTCATCCTTAATACTGCAGGGTTTCATCATTGGTAACGTTAACTTCTTCAACGGCTATTAGTACACTTCCTCTCATGGAAGCTTTTTATACTATCCAGGGTGAAGGATCGTATCAGGGTTATGCTGCTTATTTTCTAAGACTTGGCGGATGTGATGTAGGATGTGTGTGGTGTGATGTAAAAGAATCATGGCCGGTCGATGCACATCCGCAGGTTTCTATTAAAGAAATGGCTGTTAAAGTCAAAAACTCTGGTGCTTCGCTGGCAGTTATTACAGGCGGCGAGCCCGCAATGCACAACTTAACATCTCTTACAGAGGAAATCAAAGCTTTGGGAGTTCGTACGCACATCGAAACTTCAGGTGCTTATTCACTGACAGGAAATTGGGACTGGGTTTGCTTATCGCCAAAGAAATTCAAGGCTCCTGATACCTCTGTTTATAAACGGGCACATGAATTGAAAATTATTGTTTTTAATAAAAGTGATTTCGTGTGGGCCGAACGAGAAGCTACAAAAGTTCCAGAGTCGTGTATTTTGTTTCTTCAACCTGAGTGGTCGAAGGAAAAGGAAATGCTTCCCCTGATTATTGATTACGTGAAGGCACATCCTCACTGGAGGATTTCCCTTCAGGTTCATAAATACATGAATATTCCATAACATCGTTGGTGAATACGATCCAATTCATAAAAACGCTGAATCACTGGGGACAAAATAATGTTCCTTTTCTCTTTATGGTTGATTTTGAAATGGAGAACCCAATAGCGATTCCATTGGCTGATGTTGATCCTTTAGTTATTCAATATAATTTTCAAGGATTTACTAATGAGTCTTTACGTCATAATAATCTGGAGATATCACTAAGAAAAAATCCGATTACTTTTGATGCATACAAGGAACGATTTGATAAAGTCATGTCACATCTCAAGCAAGGTGACTCATTTTTGACAAATCTTACCATACGTACTGAGTTACGAACGGATTTAACCCTTAATGCTATTTACTCGATCTCGAAAGCTAAATATAAACTTCATTATAAAGATAACTTTGTGTTTTTTTCCCCGGAACCGTTCATTCAAATTAGCGATAACAAAATATCTTCTTTCCCAATGAAGGGAACGATTGATGCAATAATCCCAAATGCCAAAGATACTATTCTCAAAGATCAAAAGGAGTTGTCAGAACATATCACCATCGTTGATTTAATTAGAAATGATTTAAGTCAGGTGGCAGAGAATGTCGAAGTTGTTAACTTCAGGTATGTTGAAGAAGTAACCACGCATGACAAAACATTATTGCAAGTCAGTTCTCAAGTTACAGGTTATCTTTCTAATGATTATCGCAACAATATTGGAGATATAATAATAAAACTTTTGCCTGCAGGTTCAGTGAGTGGGGCCCCCAAAGTCAAAACCCTCGAAATCATCAGCGCAGCAGAAGGATCGAAGCGTGGCTATTACACTGGTGTATGTGGTTATTTTGATGGTACTACACTTGACAGTGGAGTCATGATTCGATTTATTGAAAATAATAGAGGCACTTTGTATTATAGAAGTGGTGGAGGGATCACAGCTCAGAGTAATGACCGGGAAGAATACCTGGAAGCTATAAATAAGATTTATGTCCCAATTGATTGAGACTATTCGTTTACAGAATGGAGTGTTTTATAATCTTGAGTATCATGAAGCAAGGATGCGGAGAACCTTGAAAGAATTATTTGATGTAACGGAATCACGGTCCCTTTTAGAAGCAGTAAGCAAATATGATTTTCCCAGGGTTGGTCTTTATAAGTGCAGGCTCGTCTATAATACGATTGTTCAGAATTTTACGTTTAGTGAATATGATGCCAGACCTGTTCAATCATTAAAATTGATTGACGACAACGAGCTTTCCTATAATTACAAATTCAGTGACAGAACAAAGCTAAACAATCTATTTAAGCAACGAAGTTCATGTGATGATGTATTGATAATAAAAAAGGGATTGGTAACAGATACAACCTACACGAATATCATTTTTAAAAAAGGTACAGAATGGTTTACCCCGGCTTCTTGCCTTCTTCAGGGAACTATGCGACAGCAATTAATCGATTTAAAAAAATTGCGTGTAATTGAAATTTCAGAATTTCAGATACGAGATTTTGAAAAGTTTAAATTGATTAATTCGATGCTTTTCGATACTGGCTCTGAAGTCGATGTTTCAAATATTGTTAGATGACATATTTTCCTCACAGATCACAAGAGGGAAAAATTTTCGTTAGTGGCGTTTGTTTAAAGCATATTACCTTTGAATCAAATGAGATATAGAATCGCTATCATATTGCTGTTATCAGCTTTTGCTTTATCGGCCCAGCCTACATTAGGCACTAAGAATAAAAAGGCCATCGAGCTTTATACGGAAGCAGATAACTTTCGCGTGCGCGGCCAATTTCGCGAAGCCCTTGAATTATTAAATCAGGCAATTGAGAAAGACGCCGCTTTTTCAGAAGCGTATTTCAGGAAAGCCCTTATCTATAAATCAATGCGTGACTACCCGAAGTCAAATGAATTATTCCTGAAAGGCTTCACCTTGAATATAGATCAGAAAAAACAGAAAGCATATTTTTTTGAATTGGGAGAAAATTATCTCCTGACAGGAGAATATGAAAAGTCAGGGCAATTTCTGGATCGCTACCTCGAAGCGGAAATACTTAATAAAGCAAGGATTGATCAGGCAACACGATGGAAGAGCAATACACAATATGCATTGCGCAATATGAAAGTTACTTCTCAATTCAAGCCACACGAACTCAGTGATACCGTCAATGCGTTTCCAATGCAATACTTTCCGGTTCTCACAGCCGATGAACAAGAACTTATATTTACACGTAGATTAGGTGGAGGCGATGATAACGATGAAGATTTAGTCGTTGCCAGAAAGGATTCACTCGGAAGGTGGTTGAAACCTGTTTCCATCTCTTCGGCTATCAACACACGTTTCAATGAAGGAACATGCTCGATTTCTGCCGATGGGCGACAATTGATTTTCACTTCCTGTACAGGCAGAAGAGGTTATGGAAGTTGCGATCTTTTTGAAAGCAGAAGGATCGGGGATGCCTGGACAAGGCCTGTAAATCTTGGTCCAGAAGTTAATTCACCGGCGTGGGAGTCTCAGCCGTCGCTATCTGGTGATGGCAGAATGTTATTCTTTGTTTCAGACAGGAGAGGAGGCATTGGAAACAAGGATATATATGTTTCCTATAAACTTGAAAATAACGAATGGACAAAAGCAGAGAACCTCGGCAATCTCGTTAATACGCCGTATGAAGAAATCTCTCCCTTCATTCATGTGAATGGCCGCACATTATTTTATGCATCCAACGGAAAACCTGGTTTCGGAGGATACGATTTGTTCAGAAGTGAAAAAGATAATGGTCAATGGGCAGAAGGTATCAACTTTGGTTATCCGGTAAACACCCATGAAGATCAGTTTTCGTTATTTATCACTGCCGATGGTCAACATGGATTTTATTCCCATGAAGACAATGAAAAAGCCAACTCTTCAAAAATTATTGAAATAAATGTTCCGGAAGAGCTTCAAATGAAGTACAAAAGCAACTACGTTAAGGGTATTGTGAAAGACAAAAAGACTAATAAACCCCTTGATGCACGCATTGAGTTGCTCAATATCAATAAGAATGAGCTTGTTTCATTTATTCATTCGGATTCTGTTACAGGCAAATATTTAATGGTTTTGACACAAGGTGCAGACTATGGGCTTTATGTAAGCCGGCCCGGCTACCTTTTTCAAAGCCTCAATTTCAATTATGAAGCAGGAGAAAACTTTTTGCCTGTTGCCGTTGATGTATTATTAGAGCCGATCGCAACAGGAGCTTCAGGAATTTTGAATAACCTATTTTTTGACACAGATAAGTTTGAACTTAAGGAAAAATCAATCACGGAGCTTGATAAAGTCATACGTTTCCTCAATGAGAACCCTTCTATAAAAATTGAGATCAGTGGTCATACTGATAATGAAGGAACCGCTTCGCATAACCTGCAACTCTCCCAAAAGCGCGCGCAATCGGTTACAGACCACTTGGAGGCTCATGGAATTGGAGTCAACAGAATACAACAAAAGGGTTACGGCTCACTGAAGCCTTTGAAACCGAATGACTCTGAGCTTAATAAGCAGACAAACCGAAGAATAGAATTTCGTGTTGCCAACTGACCATTTATCGCAATTTTCTTTGGAATCTTATCCCCCATATTAGTGGGTTAATTAGAAGTTATTTTTTTGTTATGAAAGTTGTTCTATTTTAGCACTAATACAAGAGCTGGTCAGGGTGGGCTTTCTCTTGAGTTTTTTAAACAATTTAACCTAAACTAAGTATGAGGAAATTTTTACTATTAAAAAGTTTTCTGGGATTGATGCTGCTGTCAACGGTCGCATTTGCACAGGAACGTGTGGTGACGGGAAGAATAACTGGCGTCGATGATGGCTCAGTTCTTCCGGGTGTGAACGTAGTTCTGAAGGGTACATCAACAGGAACGGTTACTGACGCTGGTGGAAATTATTCAATTTCAGTTCCATCATCGGGTGGTACGTTAGCTTTCACTTTCATTGGATTGAAACTCCAGGAAGTTGAAATTGGTGCGAGATCTGTAATTGATGTGATCATGGAAAATGATGCAACGCAATTATCGGAAATTGTTGTTACGGGATATTCGGAGTCTTCTTCACGTAATATTGTTTCTGCGGTTGGTAAAGTTGGTTCTTCAGCTTTGCAAAATGTACCTCTTACGGATGTAAATCAGATGATTCAAGGTCGTGTAGCAGGGGTTTTTTCTAGCTCTGGCAGTGGTCAACCAGGATCCGTTCAATCCATACGTATTCGAGGTCAGGGGTCTTTGTCAGCAGGTCAAACTCCATTGTATGTAATTGATGGTATTCCAGTATCCAATGGAGATCTTAGCCAATCAGGCGTTGGAACGGGTACTCCTGCAAATGGACAGGATGTATTGGCCAACATTAATCCAAATGATATTGAGTCAGTGAATATTCTTAAAGATGCTGCTGCGACTTCTCTTTATGGATCAAGGGGTGCAAACGGTGTTGTCCTTATTACAACTAAAAGAGGCAAATCTGGTGGGTCAACGATTACTGCAAGAGTGCAGTATGGGGTAACCTTGAAAAACACAGGTAATTTTAAAATGATGAATGCTCAGCAAGTATGGGACTATGAAAGAGATATGCTTTCACTAGCAGGCCAAACACAAGCTCAAATAAATACTAGGCGCCCTGACAGTTTATTGAACCATCCGTTCAATTGGGTAGACGCAGCTTTCCGCGAAGGAAGAACTGCTAACTATGAAGTTCAGGCACAAGGTGGTGATGATAAAACTAAATTCTTCATCTCAGGCGGCGTATATAAGCAAGAAGGAGCTTTGATTCAAACTGATTTCTCCAGATATTCATTGAGAACAAACCTTGATCATAAGCTGAATGATAAATTGGACTTGAGTTTGAATGTTAATATTTCCTACACTGATCAGTTGAACGCTAATTCTGGAAACAGATTTTCTTCACCTTTGCTGGGAGCATTTTCTACAACCCCATTTCAAAATCCATACAATCCTGAAACAGGAGCAATTCGTACAGGACGAGAAGCTAATTGGCTTGGTATCACACATGATAATTTTCTATATTCTTCATATCTTAATCCCAGTAAGAACAATACCATGCGTTCGATTGGAAAGCTAGCAATAGGGTATAATTTGACAAAGAATATCAGGATATCACAGACTGGTAATTTTGATTTTATTCAGATCAAAGAGACAAACTTTGCGGATCCAACCACAAATGATGGATTCTCAGCAGTACCTTCTACTGCTGGATCTTTAACGGCTGCCAATACGCAGGATCTGACACTCACCTCGCAAACAAAGTTTACTGGTAACTGGACAATAGGTGATAAGCACAATATTGATGCGTTAGCGGTAATGGAAGTTCAAAAAAATGATAACTCGAACCAAGTTGCCAATGGAGTTGGTTATGCTTCTGGTCTTTTGAAGACGTTAAATGCCGCTGCTACACCTCTTTCAGTAGGAGGCTCAACTACTAGTTATGGATTCTTATCTTATATAGCTCAGGTTAGCTATAATCTCTCTCAGAAATATTTTCTTACAGGTTCGTTTAGAAGAGATGGTTCTTCACGATTCGGTCAGAGCACTAAATATGCCAATTTCTGGTCTGTGGGAGGTTCATGGCGATTAATTGATGAATCATTTATCAGTAATCTAAATGTTCTAAGCGATCTTAAATTAAGAGTTAGCTATGGTACTGCTGGAAATGCCGCGATTGGTAACTTTTCTTCTCCTGAGCTATATGCATACACTGCAGCTTACAATGGTACTCCTGGAAGTTTTCCGGCTCAGATTGCTAATCCTAATTTGACTTGGGAGCAAAGCTCAACTATAAACATTGGGCTTGACTTCGGAGTAATAAAGGATCGTATACATGGATCAGTTGATATCTACCGTAAAACATCAGAGCAATTACTTCTTAATGTTCCGGTATCTTCTACATCAGGATTTACAACTGCATTGAGAAATATCGGTAAAATTGAAAATTCAGGTATTGAAGGGACTCTTTCTACTGTTAACACCATAGGTGTAGTGAAATGGACGACAGACTTTAATATCACCGCTCAAACAAGCAAAGTCATTGATTTGCCAAATAATAATGCTGATATTATACCAGGATTTGTTGCAGGAG
>Ga0209511_1001964_pt1 | contig 17447 bp, 17 predicted proteins | sample SSSSmetaG_FD_184141 | JGI IMG/M metagenome (GOLD analysis project Ga0209511, IMG submission 184141) | Glacier valley bacterial and archeal communities from Borup Fiord, Nunavut, Canada, to study Microbial Dark Matter (Phase II) - ​SSSS... | ecosystem: Environmental > Aquatic > Freshwater > Ice >...
CATTAAGGGAGACACGTTTAAAGGCAATCGCCTGCCAGCTATTTCCGTGCTGATCTTTGAGGGTTTGCCGAGATTGGTAAACCATTTGTCCTGGGGCTTCCTCTATTTGCCTAATTGCTGCGGCTGCATCGGGAGTCGTGCCTATCCCTATTACTAACCCCAAAAACACAGTCAACGCTAGGCTTGCCAGTAATAGAAACTGAGCAAGTATTTTTCTGATGACATATCCGAGCATAAAAATTCCTCTTTTTGATTAAACCTACTTTTCTAAAGGTTCTCCTGCCGCTTTCCAACCTTGAAGGCTAGGAGGAAAAGCCCGGGCATTAGTATGTCCTAACATTTGTAACGTCATCACTCCCATTGCCGTTCGATAGCCTGTCGCGCAATAGAGAATTACGGGGCGATCACTAGGAATTTTATCAAGATTGGCGATTAAGGTTTGCAAGGGGATGTTGATGGCATTTGGAATGTGACCGGAGCGATATTCAGAAGGCTGTCTGACATCAATCAATGTGGCATTATCGCTCTTGACAATACTTTTGAGAGCGTCTGTATTTGCGATCGCGTAATAATCGCTAGGCAGAGAAGTTAAAAAATGATCGATCGCTTCTGATAATTGAGCTTCGGGCATTGAATTAGCAGCGGTGACTGGCATGGGTGCTATCTCCAAAGTCCAAATAAACAGTAACGTTCCCAGTAATAATGTCAGAAAAAGTCTCTTCATACTGCACCATTTGTCATCATCTGACTCAAAATCTTTTGGACAATTTGCACTCCTGTCACAGCTTAAATCCACAGGGTAATGGGGTGGAAGAAGCTGAGCTAGGGCTTGAGTGCTGCTAGACTATCAAAACTCATAACGGTTATCTCCAAAGCTTTTGAGTCTATGAAATTTGCTCGATCTTGAAGATGAAGATTGCTTGATTTGAATTAAAAACGCCGATCTCCAATTTCTATCCTGACAGGCTGTTGGGTTATTTACTGGATGAATTGGATGAATTGATTGAACACGTTACAAAACTTAAACCACTAGCAGTTTTCTTTCTCCTTCTACCTGACAATAGCGGCTAACACCAACAGTAATACGATCAGCAGAGTTTGAATGCCTAGCAAGCCTGCAAGCGGAAGCGATTTGATCTAGGTGGAAGCGATCTTCCCTACTGTGAGAGGCAACACCCCAAAAAGTCCTTTCATTTTGAATCCCCCTTTTGAGCAGGAAGGTGGCTACTTAAACCAGGCTTGCTGCCACTGCTGCATTTGCTTGATCTCAGCCGTCTGACTTTTAATAATAGACTGCGCCAAAGTGCGAATTTCGGGACGAGTTTTCTGATTCAGCACCATCTGAGCCATATGCACTGCCATCTGATGATGAGGGATCATCTGACGGATAAATTCTTTGTCAAAGTCTGAAGCATTCTTGAGGGCAACGAGGTCTGTATGCATCATGCCGTTTTGGGTCATCATGCCTTGACCCATGCCTTGACCCATGCCTTGACCATTCCCCATCATGCCTGCTCCCATGGCTACCTGTGGCACCTCCTTGCCGTACCAGGCTTTGTACCAGCCCCGCATTTGTTGGATCTCGCGGGTCTGATCCCGCTTGATTGCTGCCGCCAATTTTTTAATTTCAGGACGTTTGGCACTGGCGAGCGCCAAGTTTGCCATCTCCACTGCATCCTGGTGATGGGGAATCATCATCTCAATGAAATGCTGATCGGGTCGAGTCATCATGTTGCTCTGGGGAGCAGGGGCTTGAGTTCCGGCGGGATGATCTGGATGAATTGATTGAGCCTGGGTGCGATTTGCAATCAGTAATCCTGCCAAACCACCGCTCGTTAATAGCCCTACAAAACTATAGATAATCGTCTTCTTGTTCATGGTTTTCTTGTTCATTTCCCTGTGTGAGCGAAATAAATGTCTCTATTTCTATTGTTATCCTGACGGACTGTTGGGTTATTTGCTGAATGAATTGCATGAATTGATTAAGCATGTTGCAAAACTTATCATTGCTATGAATTCTTTTTTTCTTCCCTCTTTGGTCTGAATTCCGGTGTTTCTAAATGCAAGTATCTTCTCGTTACCAAACTCCAGCTTAGTAACCAGGGGATCGATCGTAATGGGGAAATCGAGAAGCTCAGTACGACCATTGCCAATTGAGAATCTCAGGCATATCCTCTCTGTGTTGCGTGATGTGTTGCCTGTGATCGATGAGCTTGTCGCGGAGAAGCTGTTTAGCTTGAGCATGAATCGCTTGGAGTTTCGAGACGCAATGACCTCTGCTTGTGGAGTTCCAACAGACATACTTGCTGAACTCATGACACAAACTCATATTCAATCGCCGCGATTTTCCCTTTAAAATACAGCCAAGTTCCTTCTGGTCGCTCCCATCCCACTTCGCCACTTAGGGGAATACACATCCCCTCCCGTACTGCATAGTCCCCAAATCGACCGCTCCAAGGCATTGCCATCAGTTTGCCGCCAAAGGTGCCATAACGAGCGTCAGCCCGAAAGCTCTCCATTGTTCCATCAGAATTAAACCGAAATACAAGGGATACCGTGGTTGTGCCATCGGTCAGAGTTCCACGAGCAGAGGTGTCATCGATCGCGTCCCAGCGCACACCCTGACTGGGTAAAAGCGCTGTCGGATACCATGCTGCTTCGGCAAAGAATCGCAATAATTCACCCTGGTTTAGCTCAGGTGTATGGTGCATCTTCGCAAGGGTGAAGAGACCCAATAATGATGCGTGTAAATTGCCTTGCCCCGATAGATAGGTATCGTGGACGAATACATTTACGCCTGGAGCCATTTGGATATGTCCATCCCAATCAAAGCCAGGACGTTGAGCGATCGCAACTTGCGTAGAAGTAAACGGACTCCACTTCACTTCTGTCTCACTCATGTTGAACTGTCCTTGATGACGAAGTTTCACCGTCGAAATCATAGGCTGCCCGTCCTTAAGCACTTTCTGAAAGAAGCGCTGCACGGGGGCTGGTAATCCTACAAGCTCCTCTTGATGATAAAATTCGGGCTTAATGATTTGTCGCCCACTTGCTAACTTGACCCGTAGATGGTCGGTATCGATCTGCCACCGATATCGACCATAAATGATGGCGAGTCCAAGGCAAACCAAAATTAAAACACCAATGATTACAAGCCATTTCATCGATTTAATCTCCATATTAGTTAGCTGAGATCTTGCACCAGTTTTTTTGCTGCGATTGCGTCCCGCCCCGGACTCAAGTCGGGGCTAATGGTGCGAAGTCCGTTAAAACGGACTGAATGCCTCAAGCTCCTTCCCAGTCCCCTTGAGTGGACTTTGTTCTGTTAGCCCCGACTTCCAGTCCGGGGCGGGTTTGAGCCATGAACGACACGACTAAAATCGACCGATTGTGGTAGGTGCAAGATGTGAGTTAGCATCGATCGTCAAGAAATACTGAGTATTTTGACCTGCATTCTTGATCCCAGCACTCAACAACGCTGATTTCTGAATGAGATGTCACCGCTGCATGAGTGAAGCATTAGGCAGAAAGTTATTGCCCGAATGTTCAGCCTCAACAATAACTCCATCCACCATCTCGATCGTTCGCTTTGTCTGCGCCGCGACACTCGCATCATGGGTGACAACGACGATCGTGGTGCCCTGTTGATTGAGTTCTGTTAGCAAAGCCATAATCTCTTGAGACGTTTTGGAATCTAGTGCGCCCGTTGGCTCATCGGCTAACACTAATGCGGGATGATTGACCAATGCACGGGCGATCGCAACTCGCTGTTGTTGTCCTCCCGAAAGTTGGCTAGGGCGACTTGTTAGTCGATCGCTTAATCCAACTTTGGTGAGAGATTCAGTTGCTGCTGTTAGGCGTTGCGATCGAGGAACATCAGCATAGATCATGGGCAACATCACATTTTCTAACGCTGTTAATCGAGGTAATAGATTGAATTGTTGAAAGACAAAGCCAATGTACTGATTACGAATGTCCGCGAGTTCATCATCATCTAGGGTGGTCAGATCTCTCCCGTCTAAGATGTATACTCCGCTTGTGGGTCGATCGAGACAGCCGATAATGTTCATCAGCGTTGATTTGCCTGAACCGGATGTGCCCATAATCGCCACGTATTCGCCCTCGTCGATCGACAAATCAATCTGCTTAAGAACGGGCAAATCCATTCCCTCTAGGTGAAAAGTCTGGGTGATGCCCTCCATCCGAATCATGTTTGTCATCGCTATTACTCGCTGTGTAGGGCTGAAATTGGATTTAATCGGGCAGCATTTCGCGCCGGGATGCCGCCTGCTAGAACACCTACGATGAGTGAGAGTCCAAACCCTGCCCCGATCGACCACAACGGGATCACAAAGGGAAACTTGAACAACATTGCTGCGATGTATGCCAGAGCAATTCCCAATCCCACACCAATCACTCCACCCACGACCGAGATGACGATCGCTTCCGTTAGAAACTGGCTCAAAATAGAGCCGCTAGTTGCACCGACTGCTTTGCGAATGCCAATTTCTCGCGTTCGTTCCATTACAGAAACCAGCATGATGTTGGCAATTCCAATGCCTCCGACCACTAGCGAAATCCCAGCGATCGCTCCCACCATCAGGGTTAAAGAACCCATGACATTAGTGAACGCGCTCATAATATCAACGAAATTGATAATCCGAAAATCATCAATACCGGATGTCTTAATGCCATGCCTGAGTCGCAGAATATTTGTCACCTGAAATTGAGCCGAGTTGAGTTGATCGGCATCGATCGCTTCTAACCAGAATCCATTAATAGCAATGCCTGTCAAAGCGTTATTGCCAACAATTTGGGACGACATATTGGTGAAGGGAATATAAATTACATCATCCAGATCCTCTCCGGCAGACAAGCCTTTCGATTCCGCCACCCCAACTACGGTGTAATGCTTGCCCCGAATCCGCAAATCTCCCCCGATCGCCGATTTGTCGGTGCTAAACAATTCGTCGCGCACCTTGGAGCCAATAAACGCCACTGGGCGACCTGCATCCAAATCACCTTGACTAAAAAAGAGTCCTGCTTGGGGCTGAATGTTTCTAATCTTTGGCAAGTTCAAATCTGTGCCTACTAGCAGGGTAGCAATGTTGAGATTGCCCCTGACAACCTGAATTTGGGGGCGCTGTAAAAATGCCGAAACCAATTTAGCGGCTGGAACCTGGGTCGCGATCGCTTGAGAATCTTCCCAGGTGAGTGTGCTGGCTGAACCCGCGCCTTGGCTAATCCCACCCGTTCTAGCTGCCCCTGCCGTGACGATCATCACGTTTGTGCCTAACGCCTGGATTTGCAGCGCCGTTGACTTTTGTACGCCCTGCCCAACGGCGGTAATCATAATCACCGAGGCGATCCCAATAATCACGCCCAGCATCGTCAACCCGGTTCGCAGTTTGTTATTCCACAGCGTTTCGATCGACATAATCAGAATTTCACGCAGCGAAACCCTGCGCTTTTTTCGACGGCGCGATCGACTGTTTGGCGGCGGTAAGTCAAGTTTTTTCATGAGGAAATAAAGACTCCTTATTAGCTGAGATCTTGCACCCACCCACTCAATCAGCCCCGTTCGATCGGGTCGTTTTTGGCTCAGACCCGCCGATTGAAAATCACGGTCTAACGGTGCGAAGTCCACCGAAGGGACTGCAAGAGGGTTTGAGGGATTCAGTCCGTTTCAACGGACTTCGCAAGGCTAGCCCGGAATTCCATTCACGGGCGGGACGAAAACGCAGCAAAAAGGCGGGTGCAAGATCTAAGTTAGCCACCATTTAGTTTAGAAACCCTACGGGTGCCGGGTGGAAAGCTGAGTAAGACCTGTTCGGTTCCAGTTAAGCCAGACTTGACCTCGGTTTTGTCGTTCACCGTTGTCCCGGCGACGATCGGCACGAAGACTGGATCACCTTTATCTTGGGCAACAAATACGCCCTGAGCATTGTCTTGCTGCACGATCGCTCCAGTGGGTACGACTAGAACATTTTTCAACTCCCCAGCGTTGAACGTCACATTGACATTCATTCCCGATCGCAGCAGATGTTCGGGATCGGGCACTGATGTTTTCACCTCAAAGCTGGTTACGTTTTGAACCACAACCGACTGAGTGGCAATTTGCACAACTTGTCCCGTAAAAGTTTTGCCGGGATAAGAATCCGCCTGAATCGTGGCAGATAGCCCCATGCGAATTTGGGAAATATTGGCTTCTGCGACCTGGGCAACGATCTGATTTGTGGAGGCAAGCGACAAGATCGAAGATGAACTAGCAGAAGTGACTGCGCTGCCTGCCGTAGTCGGAGTGACAAACGCACCCGGATCGGCAAACTTCCGGGAGACAACTCCGCCAAAAGGTGCCCGAATCACCATGTCGTTGAGGTCGGTTTGAATAATTTGTGCCGCTCCCTGAGCCGCTACCATCTGGGCACGAGCTTGATCAACATCTTCCGATCGTGATCCTGCTTGAGAGAGATTCAGCGCTTCTTGATCTTGCTTGACTTGAGCTTGAGCGCGATCGCGAGTCGTCAGTGCTGTATCAAACGTCTGTTTGGAGATCGCTCCCGACTGAGACAAGGCTCGATTGCGCTGCAAATCATTTTGGGCAAGGCGAAGCGCAAATTGAGAGTCCTGCAATTTAGCGTTTGCCTGAGCCGTGTCTTGTTGTCGGTTGCCTCCGATCACCTTTTCTAGATTGGCTTTCGCCGCCGCGAGGTTCCCTTGAGCCTGAAGTAATTGTCCCTGAAGATTCGTGTCATCCATGTAAGCAAGTATCTGGTTTTCTTTGACGAGATCGCCTTCTTTGACCAGCAATTGCTTCAAAATTCCCGATGTTTTGGGACTGACATTCACCGATCGCTCAGGTTGCACAGTTCCATTGGCAGAAACGGCGATCGTAAGATTGCTCCGCTCGACGATCGCCGTTTGCACCTTGTTTTTTGCTTGCTGTTTGGGCACTACAACAAATTGGTTGTAAGCGACACCGCTAATGCCACCCACCGAGACCAATACAAGTAAGCCCAGTAACCAAGGATTCAGCTTGGGTAAGCTAAGACGTTTCAACTTTTTAAACTTCAGAGAAATGCTCATAGGTGATACCGTCGATTGGGACAGACAATAAGTAATGTGGGCATGGGCAAGTCTCCGAGCTAAATTGCAGTCTCTTCAGAAAAACGGAGCGATCGCGGCAATATTGTTGGGAGATCCTAAAGATGGTGTTGCTTATACTGTGAAGAGCGATCGTTCGATTTACTGATTGAATCGGTTGATTACGAGATAAATCGTGATGTCAGTGAAAGTCTCTATATCTGTAATTTCTTGAAGAAGTCACAGATCCTACTCGATTTACATCTTTCATACATTGACTCGAAGAGGGCGATCGTCATTTCTGAATAGAGTCAAGGCTTAACCAATCAGTTGAGCAACCCGAAAGGCAGATACGATCGCTCCTTCATGTAAGCCATCGCCTAGATAAGCGCCCGCGTGGTAGGTGTTATTTTCTCCATTGGTCGCAACGACTTCATCTCGGTATCGAAAAGATTCAACAGTATACAGCGGCGTATGATGCTTCTGGGTGTGAATGATGCAGCGTTTAGCGATCAATTCCTCTAAGTGGAATGATAAAAAATATTGCTGGGGTGACAAGATGCCGCAAAGCTGATTTAAGTAGCTGTTATATCCCCATTGGTTTTCTGTCTGAAAGAAATCAAATTCTGAGGGATGCTGAACGTTCTGATTGCTGTACATGGAATGATCCTGATGAACCGTCGTGATTACATCGTTAGCTTTCCAAGCTGAAAAGCGTTTGGTCTCCGCATCTGTTGAGTCAGCTAACAGCGCCATCACTTGGTCAGGTGGCGTGGCAAACACAACTTTATCAAAAGTCTGGATTTCGCCCCTTAGTTGCTCGATCGTGACCGCATCCGAGCTTCTAGAAATATTGGCAATCTTCACGTTCAGCAAGATGTCACCCTTAAAACGCTCCAGAATTTTTTCAATGTAGGAATAGACTCCCCCTGCAATTCTGAGCCACTTGACCGCAATATAGTCGCGTAACATTGGAATCGCCAGTTCTGCCGGAAAGTTATCAATCAGTTCCAACGGCATTGAGTAGCTATACATCGTCAGCAACTTTAGCCAGGTATTGCTAATACTTTTGCTCTTGACATACTTCGACAGCGGTTGATCGTAGAAATCTTCCATTTCAGCAAATCGTGTTTTCAACCATAATCCAGCGGAACGAGCATGGATCAGATCAAATCGCAGATATTCAATCAGACGTTGGATGCCTGTGCAGTTTTCGTTGGTCATAACCCCCGAAAAAAAGTGGCTGCCATCCTTGGGGAACAGGGCTGAACCAACTTTGACGGGTTTTAGTTCTACCCCTAGCTCTTCCATGAGTGCAATAAAGGTGTGAAAGACGCTCGGAAATTCTAGCACTCCACATTCTAACCGCTGATTGCAAGCTGCTTGGTCAGGCTGAACATTGTGGTTGAGTGTCCGAATATGTCCTCCTAAGATGGGCTGCCGTTCAAACACGGTGACATGATGCCTTTGTTTATCGAGGAGGTAGGCTGTCGTCATACCGCTGGCTCCACCACCAATTACTGCAATTCTCATGGCTGACCTCTGAGTTTATGAAATGAATAGTATGTATTGCCGTCTAGCTGTTATCTAGAAGCACGTCGCCGGACAACCGTTGATAGAGTAGTGTTCCTGTCCAGAATGTGGGGGCAAAGCCGGGATAGCCCGATGAGGCATTGCAAAAATAGAACTGGTTGAGGGAGGTTTCATGATTTAGCCGTCCCAGTCCCATGTTGCGCGGTGTCAGACTAGAGCCGTAGGAATTTCCGTTGGGACACCAGCAAAAACGTTCATTGGTAGTAGGGCTACCTGTGATGTGAAAAACCATATGCTTTCTAAAATTTGGCACATAGTGTTCTTCGACAACATCCAGGATGGCATCTAAGATTTCTTGCTTTTTCTGACGATAGGCTTTGCGATCGCGATCCCACAGTTTCTTGAAGTAGTCGTAGTTGGCAACGGTGAGGAACTCAACAATCTGACAATCTTCAGGACAATCCCGACTCGCTTCTGTCAATAAAGTGGGCGTTGTGATGGCAAAGCTAGGATTAGAAAAATCATTGTGTTCATACATCTGAGCAAAGGCTTCATTTAGATCCTGATGCCCGGTATGAGAGACATTCCACTTGCCAAATCCATAGTCTCGCAAATCAAGGTCTTTAACGACGCAGTAGACCATGTAGTTAGATGCTGAATACTCATAGTTGAGCTTTCGGCGCACTGTTTTAGAGAACTTTTCCTCACCAATCATTTTGGCGGCTCTTTGGGGATCAATGTTGCAGATCACGGTGTTGCCTGTAAATTCGTGAGTTTGATGGGTGGTAAGATCCATCGCTTCCACTCCCGTGACGGTTTTATTGGTAACTCTAAAATTCGTGACCTCCTGGTTGAGTAATACTTTCCCTCCGTGAGATTCAATCACGTTGACGAGCGAATTGATCACCTGCTCAAAGTGCTGAGTTGGGTAAAACGCACCCGCTTGATAACCTCGAAACAATGCAACCCAGGCATAGAACGAGAGTTGATTTGGCGGCAACAAAAAATCAAGCCATTGCAGCGCTAATAGAGTTTGAGCCGCTTGGGGTAGCTGAAACTTGTCAAATACATCTTGAAGCGTGCTGTTGAGATATTGGACTGCACAAGCGACTTCACCGGCGTGTTTGAGCAGTTCAATGGGCTTTACGGGAGGAGCCAGCCTTTTCAGACCTGCGCCCGTTTTTTCAACGTCGTTGACAAATTGGCGAATGCGATCGCTGTGTGCCGGAAACAGCTTTGATAATCGCTGAATCAGTTCCTCTGGTTCCGAGGGAATATCTAACGCATGTCCCGGCATTCGCATATGGTCAAAGCCATTCGGGTCATACTGCTCAAAGGTTACTTCCTGATCTAAGCCCAGCTTTTTGAGGACTCGATCGACCAGTTGTCCTTCACCACAATCCCACACGTAATGAAATTGGGCATTAAATGTATATTTCTGAGCCATTGTAAATGTATGACCAAAGCCACCGGGATGCTCATGAGCCTCAAGGATTTGTACGGTCTTGCCTGAGTTTGCCATCAAAGCACCAAAGACCAATGCAGATAAACCACTACCGACAATCAGATAATCTGGTTTCATAGAAGAGTGCCTCAAACAATAAATAGCTTTCGATCGACTTTATTTGAGTAACCTTGATCCGATTAGAGAACGTCTATTCCTTAATAGATCCTCTCCAATCTCCATCCTGGTTCTCTTTGCTTTTCTTTACAACCAGTTTCTTACTCAAGTCTTTCTCAACATTGCCTCCCTAATCGGCTTGAAGTGGCTCGATCGACCTGTCCTGTTAACGTTCGCGCTCCAAAGACCAACACGATCAGGGCAGCAATGATTATGAGCAATGCTGTCGCGATCGCGTAAGGTCGCAAGCTATCAGCAGCACTGGGCAAAATCGGAATCACCCACGCCCAGCCATTTATTGCCGTATGCAGCAAAATCGACATCAAGATGCTGCCGGATGTGTTGTTGTAGACCCAGGTGAATAGGATGGAGAGCGCTATTGTATTCAGCAAAAACAATCCAAACGGTAACTCATGTTGCACTGCGCCGGATATGAAAAATAGCGGTAGATGCCAACATGCCCAAATGATTCCAAGAATCACACTCGACCAAAAGGCACTAAACCTTCTCTGAAAAGCGGGTAAAGCATATCCGCGCCAACCAAATTCTTCTCCCAGTGGACCGCCAAACAGCATCACTAGGAAAAAATTGCCGATCGCCAACCCCCAGCGCCCAGTAGCCGGAGAGTTGGGCAATGCTCCACCCAAGATCCCATGCAATCCCAAAGCCATCAACAAAACCAGAGCAGGTAATGTCCAAACAACGATAAACCAGCGCCAGTTGACCCGCCACCGAATTCCTCGTTTGAGCAAAGCCCAAATGCCCGCTCGACCGGATTGCCACCCTGTCACGCCATAGGCTGCAATCATTGGACCGAAGCCTCCAACGATACTCAATACAGGATACGTTAGGACTGCAAGTTGCCAAAACGACCATGACCACACAAAACTAACGACAAAGTAAATCCACAGTGCTGCACTGTTCTGTTTGGGAGTAGTTGAATCAGACCGCATAGCCCTACCTAAAAAATTTTGTAAAGATCATTCGATCGACTTGATTGAAGTTACTCCAAGATCGGCGGTTGTACCTTACCAAATTTCCAGGTAAAGAGCGATCCCAAACCGAACAGACTCACCACAAATATGACAATCCCGCCGACAGATGGAATCAGCGCAAGTAGTGTGATAATCAGCAGCCCGATTAAGAACCGATACACGTTGCTTTGTCGATCGTTTTTCACCACTTGTTGACCAACAAATAGTGAAATTCCCAATGCCCCAACTAATGATGTCAGACTGAAAATTACGCTGAGAAGTGGAATCAGTGGAATGCCAATTAGGGAGATTGCCAAGAAAATATTAAGGGCAACAAAGGTAACGATTGCTCCCATCCCCCATAATGCGCTTTGACCTGGATATTGGCGCACGGTAGCGGCTAAATTCGGTAGAAAAGAGGGTGCGGTGCGTAACAAAATGATGCCAACAATAGCACCGACAATCGCCGAGAAAATCCGAAGACTAGCGTGAAAGAAATACATCGGCAAAAAGTAGTTTTGCTCGCGGTGCATTCCCATCATGCCTTGTCCATCAGAATGATTGTTGAATGTGCCGTTTGAGCCGCCAATTGTGGCTCCTTCTGCCTGTACGACTTTGCCCCCGATCGCATAGGCATCCCCATCTACCCGTGCGCCTTGATTGAGGATGACATCTCCACCGATCGCGATCGCAGTTTGTGTCACCCGTCCATTCGGTTGGACGATCGCCGAGCCACCAATCGCGATCGCATTTTCTACAACTTGCTTTTCTGTAACCGTGACGCTTCCCCCCAATCGAATCAGATTGGTATTATTGATGTTGAGGTCAGTTTGTGCAATCGCATTTCCGGCAAACAGCAATACTACTGTGGAGATGAATGCGATCGTCAATGTTTTCCAGTTCATCGTTAAGGCTCCTAATCTATCTATTAAATTAATTGGACAAAATTTTAAGATGATATGATCTCTCCATTCTGAGCAACCCCTGTTTGAGTTACTGCGTGAATTGATTGATTATGAGATAAATCGTTACCCAAACAAATGCTTCCAGATCTTCCGATGTTTATATAAGTCGGATTCACTAATCTTTCGTGCGGTTTTTAGACTGTCAGAGCGTTAACCGAGATCCTGCACTTAAACTAAAACGCTCTCGTTTCTGGCATTCACCCGCCCGTGATTGAAAATCACGGTCTAACGGTGCGAAGTCCACTCAAGGGACTGAGAGAGGGTTTGAGGTTCAGTCCGTTTCAACGGACTTCGCAAGGCTAGCCCGGAATTCCATTCACGGGCGGGACAGAACCGCAGCGAATAGACTGGTGCAAAATCTGAGTTAAAGAATCTGGTGCAAAAAACTGCGATCGCAGATTAATCTTGCACCTTCAAGTTTTTATCGCTTTTGATAACAAGTTGTCTCGTAATCAATCAATTCACACAGTAACTCAAACAGCGGTTGTCCAAAGTTATAGAGGAACCTAGCAATATTGGGAAGGAGAACAGAATGGATAGCCAAATGTCCGGCACTCATCAAACGACTTACAAAGCTCTCTTTCAGCACCCCGCCGCCCGAAACCTTCAGTGGCATGATGTGCGATCGCTGCTCAACTCGATCGCCGACGTAGAGGAGGAGCATAACGGCAATCTAAAATTTACACGACATGGCGAGACGCTGACCGTTCATCCTCCAAAGCATAAAGATTTATCTGACATCGAAGAACTGATAAAGATTCGCCACTTTCTAGAGCGATCGGCTGTACCTGACCTAGCAACAGTCGCCGAGGGAACTCACCTGCTGGTCGTGATTGATCATCGTGAAGCTCGGATTTATCAGACGGAACTGCACGGCTCAGTCCCAGAGCGGATCATGCCTTACGATCCTGATGGTCTACATCGGCACCTGCACTATGTTGCAGAAGAAAATAATGGTCAGCGTCAGCCAGAACTCAAAGCTTTCTACGAAGCAGTAGCGCAGACCTTGAGGGGTGCAGAGAAGGTTCTGATTTTTGGTAGCTCCACTGGATCAAGCAGCGCAATGGATCATCTGCTGGTCGATCTCAAAGACCATCACCCCGATCTCGCGCAGAAAGTCATTGGTACCGTCATCGTCAACGAACAACACATGACCGACGATCAGTTACTCGCACAAGCGCGATCGTTCTATGCTGCAACTGAGTCTTGAAGTTAAGAGGTATCTATGTCCAGGTCAATGAATCAACAAATTCTGCTTAAAAATCGCCCGATTAGGGAACCAAAAGAAAGTGACTTTGCCGTGGTCGAAACGGCAATTCCAGAGCCAGGAGAGGCAGAAATACTCAGCCGCACGATTTACTTGTCTCTCGATCCGTATATGCGGGGACGGATGAGCGATCGTGAATCTTATGCAACTCCGATCGAGTTAGGCAAAGTCATGGGGGGGAGCACCGTCAGCCAGGTCGTGAAGTCAAACCATCCTCAATTCTCAGCAGGAGAGTTCGTCGTGGGCTATGACGGTTGGCAGGCGTATGGAATTTCAAAAGGCGAAACCTTGAGAAAGCTTGATCCCAATCAAGTTCCGATCTCTTATGCTTTAGGCATTACTGGAATGCCCGGAATGACTGCCTATTTTGCACTGCTTGACATTGGCAAACCCAAAGCAGGCGAAACGGTTGTAGTCTCTGCTGCTTCTGGTGCAGTCGGTTCAGTGGTAGGTCAGATTGCTAAAATCAAAGGCTGTCGGGCAGTCGGCATTGTTGGCAGCAATGAAAAATGTGATTACGTTGTGAATGAATTAGGATTTGATGCCTGCATTAATCGCAAAACTCAAAATTTGGATTCAGCCTTAAAAACTGCTTGCCCTAACGGGATTGATATCTATGTTGATCACACGGCAGGGGCAATTTTAGAAGCAGTACTGCAACAGATCAATTTGAAAGCCAGAATTCCTTTAGTGGGTCTGATCTCTCAGTACAATGCCGAAAAGCTACCTCCAGGACCGAATCTATTACCGCTACTGGTAAAAAGGGCGCTGATCAAGGGGTTTCTGGTGGGCGATTACCAAGAACGTTATGCCGAGTTTATCCAAGATGTCTCTCAGTGGTTAAAGGCAGGGAAGCTCAAGTACAAAGAAGATGTCGTAAAAGGTTTAGAAGCTGCGCCCAATGCCTTTATCGGTCTGCTGCAAGGAGAAAACTTTGGCAAGTTAATCATTCAGGTTGGTGACGATCCAACCCAGCAATGAAGCATCGATCCACACACTGTAGTTTAGGAGTTCTCTATCATGAATGACGAATCAATGTTGGCTCAAGGAACAGTTCCGAATCAGGCTGCTGCCGAAGCGCTACAAGCGATCGTAGGGCAAAATCATTATGCAGGAGGCAATGCACTGTTAAGCGCCGAAGCTGAAGCAGGAGCCGAGACTGACCACTCTCCGATCGATCAGCCAGCAGCGACGAACACTCCCAACAATCCAGCCATAGATCATCTAATCGTTGAACAACTTGGTGATGAAGAAAATTTATCGCTGATCAATGATGTTCCGATCGCAGAATAATCGGAGTTTGAATACTCACCCATGCCTTTTTTCCCTGTAAGCGCTAGATATGGGAGTGTAACTCATGAAGAATAGGATTATATTTTTGGGATTGTCGCTCTTGCTATATGGAATAGCACTCGCGCTGCCTTGCCTATTGTTTAATGTAGTGCCGATCGCTCCTACAGTGAATCCCACTCACGTTTACGCAATGAAGGGAGCGGAACTGACTATCTTTGGAATTATTGGATTGCTTTTCCTGCAAATTCCAGCGATCGGTTGGTTTGCCAATCCAATCTATGGACTATGTTGCATACTCTTCATGAGGCAGCAATATAAGTTCTCGGCAATAGCTGGACTCGCCTCAGTGATCATCGGTTTTGGGGGAACATTATCAGCATTTTGGTTCACGTTACCTGCTGATAGTGGTGGCATCGCTAAACTCACACTGAACCAGCCGCTTTTTGGTTTCTGGGTGTGGCTTGCGGCTCCTGGCTTACTGGCACTGACTTCTGTATTTCGCCTCGTGAAAATGCCCCAACATCCCAAAAGGTTAACTGAAACCTAATATGAAAGTAAGTCAGCATCGGTGCTCATGAGATATTTCACAGCAGTGTTCCTGTTCCTGATCATGTATCTTCTCGTCACAGCATTTTGTAGTCTTATCATCAATGCTGTGTTATTCGGCAAAATGATTGTCGTTTTTGGGTACAGTCCTGACTGGCATACTTGGATAGCAAACATTTTGGGAATCGTAGCTGGCATCTACTCGGCAAAAACCGCACTGAAGTCGAAACCAAGGAGAGTAAAAACAGCGTATGAAGGTTAACTGAAATCTTGCACCCGCCTCTTCGCTGCGATTCTGTCCCGCCTCGGACTAAAAGTCGGGGCTAGCCTTGCGAAGTCCCCTAAAGGGACTGGGAGAAGGTTTAAGGTATTCAGCCCCTTCAGGGGACTCCGCACTGTTAGACCGTGATTTTCAATCACGGGCGGGTGAATGCCAGCAACGAGGGAGTTTTAATCAGGTGCAAGATCTCAGTTAATGAATGAGAGTGCGATCTGCTCCAGCAGATATCTCTTCGAGATCGCAAGCATCATCGGATTTTGAGTATTAAATCATGCCTACAGCAACTGACTTTAAAGACTACTACGCTCTTCTGGGAATCAGCAAAACTGCAACCGCTGAAGAAATTAAACGAGCCTATCGTAAGCTTGCCCGCAAACATCATCCTGACGTGAATCCTGGCAATCCAAAAGCTGAGGAGACATTCAAAGATATCAATGAAGCGAACGAGGTTTTGTCCGACCCTGAAACGCGCGAGAAGTATGATCAATTTGGACAGCACTGGAAGCAAGCAGGCAGTGCGCCGCCTGAAGAAACAACTGCAAATTCAGCGGGATTTGACCCCTCTAGCAACTTTGATCAATACGATGACTTTGATAGCTTTATCAATGATTTGTTAGGCGGCAGAGCTAGAGCAGGACGATCGCAATACCGCACCTCGGCTCAACCGTCAGATGACTTTGCTAGCTTTCGGAGTCGAGCACCTGCACCGGATACAGAAGCCGCGATCGCGCTCTCGTTCTCAGAAGCTTTTCATGGAGTTCAAAAACGGTTGCAGTTAGACGATGAAACCATCAATGTTCGCATTCCCGCAGGGGCTACACCCGGTAGCCGGATTCGGCTGAAAGGCAAAGGTCGTCCTAGCCCTTTTTCGCAACAGCGAGGTGATTTATATCTAACGATCGACCTCTTTCCTCACCCATTTTTTCAGTTTTCGGGTGATAACCTGACCTGCGAAATTTCCATTCGCCCCGATGAAGCAGTGTTAGGCGCTCAAGTTCAAGTGCCCACACCAGAAGGTCGCGTGACGATGACTGTTCCAAAAGGGGTACGTTCTGAGCAGTCGTTGCGGCTGCGAGGCAAAGGGTGGACATTGCCGAAAGGAAGCCGAACGGATTTGATTGTCAAACTCCAGATTGTCTCTCCGAAGGAGTTGAGTCAGCTTGAGCAGGATTGCTATGAAAAGATTCAGGCAAATAGCAGTTTTAACCCGCGTTCTGAGATCGAAGAGGTGACACTATGACCGAATTTAGCCTTTCCACAACGGTTGTTTCTCCAGAAGGCGATCAACTTTATACGTTTGAATATGCCGCTTGGGTGACGGAAACCTCAACAATTGTGATTGAGCAATTTGTGCAAGTAGGAGTTATTGAACCGATCGGCTCAATGCTGCACTCACGGGAAATTGCGCGCATTGCTCAAATCTTGCGGTTGCGTCGAGATTTAGGACTCAATCTGGTTGGAGCAGCAATGGTTCTAGAGATGGCGCAGGAAATCGCCCAGCTACAGGCGCGGCTTCAAGCATTACAGTCTCCGTTGAATGACCCTGAGTGAGATCTAGCAGATGCCAACTCGACGACAAGTTATTTTAGCCACTGCTGCACTAGCGGGTGGTATGGCTGCGTATGCAGTGGGAGCTTATCAAAATGCTGCTAGTCGATACAACGAGGCTGTGCGAAACACATGGCAACATGCCACTAATAATCCGCCTGCCGAGATATCTGCAATTAATCGCGAACTAGTTCGCTATGCCATACTCGCAGCCTCAAGCCATAATACGCAGTGTTGGAAATTTAGAATCGAAGATCAGACCATTTCAATCTTGCCAGATTTGACGAGAGAATGCCCTGCGGTCGATCCTGACAGGCATCACCTCTATGTCAGTCTG
>Ga0209511_1001968_pt1 | contig 17423 bp, 7 predicted proteins | sample SSSSmetaG_FD_184141 | JGI IMG/M metagenome (GOLD analysis project Ga0209511, IMG submission 184141) | Glacier valley bacterial and archeal communities from Borup Fiord, Nunavut, Canada, to study Microbial Dark Matter (Phase II) - ​SSSS... | ecosystem: Environmental > Aquatic > Freshwater > Ice >...
TTATGAATTTTATTATAAACAGAAAGGTTCTAATCAGCATGCTTTTCTTCGGATTAAGTATGATGGGATATTTCTCGTGGAAGAATCTCTCCATGGAATTATTCCCCAATGCTGAACTTCCGATGCTCTATGTGCAAGTTTCGAGTCAGCAGGAAGTTGATCCGAAATACATGGAAAGCCAGGCTATTGTGCCGCTTGAAGGTGCCATTGGTACACTTCAGGGAATCGAGAACATGGAATCCACTGCTGAGTCGCGACGGGGGTCAATCATGGTTGAATTCAACAAAAATGTCAATTTCAAATACACTTATCTTAAAGTTCAGGAAAAAGTTGATGAGATAAAAGCATCGCTGCCTGCACAGTTTATCGTAACTGTAGTGAAAGTTGACCTCAGTCAGATGAACAACCAGTTTATGCAACTCCAGGTTTTGGGCGGAGGCGGTGTCGATCGTGTCCGTAATGTTACCGATCTCAAGATCAAAACAGAGCTCGAGAACATCGATGGAATTGCAGGAGTTAACATCTATGGCGGACGAGAGAAATCTGTTGAGATACAACTCGACATGGATGTTTGTGAAGCTTACAAAATCACCGCAGCAACCATAAGAAATAAAATAGCTGCTAATTACAAGGCAAGGGCTTTCGCAGGAAATGTTTACGAAGCAAACAAACAATACTTCGTTCAGGTCACTTCCGAATTTGATGATTTGAAGGAAATTAGTAATCTGGTCATTGCCGACGGACCCATCTTGCTCAAAGATGTAGCAAAGGTTTATTTCGGAACAAAGGAGGAAACTTCCTATTCGCGTGTCAACGGAAAAGATGCTGTTTCGATCACTTTGGTGAACGATGCACAATCGAACCTGATCGATCTTTCGCATAAAACCTTAGCTGTAATTGAAAAATTAAACGAGAACCTCGCATCGAAGGATATTCAGATCAAAGTGCAGAATAATGCTGCCGATACGATGGAGAAGAACCTCAATCAGATCGGTGAACTGGCACTGGTTGGTGGTATTCTGGCAATTATGGTTCTATGGATATTCCTGAAAAACTTTCAGCTGGTCTCTATCATTGCATTGGCTATCCCAATTTCTGTTCTTACCGCATTTAATTTTTTCTATGCGGGCGATATCTCCATCAACAGCTTAACCCTTGTGGGAATGGCCTTGGCGGTGGGGATGCTTCTCGATAACAGTGTGGTCGTACTCGAAAATATTTACCGGTTGCGTGGTCTCGGGAATTCTCCTCGGCAATCGGTTATTCAGGGAACAATCGAAGTGTGGCGATCTATCTTTGCCTCAACCCTTACTACAATTACTGTCTTTCTGCCATTTTTATTCTCCGATAATTTTCTGATCACGCTGATTGGTAAAAACGTAGGCGTATCCATCATCTCAACATTGACCATCTCATTATTTGTGGCGATGTTGCTCGTTCCAATGATGGCCTATTCTTTCCTGAAAAAGAAGAACAGCGAGAAGCTAAGTTTCAACGTCGTTTCGACAAGGAACAAACTTGTTCAGGCTTATGTGATGCTGATGAAATATTCGTTACGTAAGCCAGCTCAGACCATTGTAGCAGTATTAATTTTCTTCTTTGTCACGATCTTTCTCTGTCTTGCAGTAAGTATGAATAACCTTACTCAGGTTGAAACCAATGCGTTCAGAATAAGTGTAACGATGCCGGCCGGATCAACGATTGAAGCTACCGACAAAATAGTAGCACAAATCGAAAACAGGATTGATACAATTGCGGAGAAAGAGGATGTTACAAGTAATATCCAGGTTTTAAGTGCCACTGTTAATGTCTTGCTGAAAGAAGATTTCAAGAAAACCAGTAAACGCACCATTGCGCAGATCAGGGATGATGTGCAAAAAAGAATTGAAAACATTGCCGGCGCACAAATTGATATTTCTGATGCTTCACTTACTTCTGCCAGTTCGGGTGGTGGTGGCGGAGCAGGTGCCCGCCAAAGCAGTGGTGGCGGAGCAGGTAATATGATGAAATTATTGGGTGTAGGATCGAATGAAGAAAGCATTTTAATCAAAGGTCAGGATTTTGACGTGATGAAAAATGTTGCCGGCGACCTTCAGTATTTTCTCGAATCGCTCGAGTCGATGAACAGGGTTCGCGTAAGTTATTCTGATAATCGTCCTGAAGTACACCTGCGTTTCCATCCATTGATTATGAGCGAGTACGACGTTTCATTGCAAAGCATTTTAGGTGAACTGAACTCATTTAGCAAGGAAATCAATACAAATATCAAGTATAAGCAGGGAGTTGATGAGTACGACATCCTGATTAAGGAGATGCCCAAAGTGGGTACAACCCTTGAGGACCAGAAAAAGCCACGAACAATTTATAATCTTCGCACGCTACCGATACCTGCCACAAACGGAGGTTTGCATGAACTTCAGAAATTAAGTGAAATTGTTTTTTCAACCGGTGCAGCCAACATCACACGGGTTAACCGGGAGAAGCAGATAGAGGTTACCTTTTCATTTGTTGCGGCGGCTCAGGATTCGAAAGATTTACTTGCTTCCTATCGTGCCGAAGTTGACAAGGTGGTCGAAAGCTACAAGTTGCCGGCAGGTGTTGCCGTTCAGGTGATTCACGAAGAAGATCAGTTAAAGGATTTTTATTTCCTGATCCTTGCTGCGTTCATCCTGATATTTATGATCCTGGCATCCGTATTTGAGTCACTTGCCACGCCATTTGTATTGATGTTTTCAATTCCACTGGGTGCAATCGGATCATTTGTAGCACTTATTATGACGGGGAATTCGCTCTTTAGCGCCAATACAATGATCGGGTTTATCATTCTGATCGGTATTGTCGTCAACAATGGAATTATCCTGATCGACTATACGAATATCCTTCGGAAACGAGGCTTCCGTACACAAAGAGCCTTGATAGTCGCCGGGATGTCAAGGATTCGGCCGATTTTGATCACTGCTATTGTTACAGTTGTTGCGATGTTCCCATTGGCAATGGGTGATAACGAATATGTGGGCGCAATTGGTGCTCCATTTGCAATAACCGTGATCGGTGGATTAAGCATGAGTACATTGCTTACCTTAATCTTTATTCCAACGTTCTATTTCGGTCTCGAAAATGCCATCATATGGATGAAGGGATTGTCTTTAAGAACCCGGATCATACAAATGGTTCTTCTTGTTGTTGCAATCTATCTGATTTATACACGCGTTGATGCTTTTCTCTGGCAAATGCTCGACATGATCGCAATCGTGATGGCAATCCCTGGAACAACATGGTTTATCATGAATAGTTTGAGGAAGGCAAAGGACACTGTAATCGATCCCAACGAACAGATCCATATTACCGTGCAAAACCTTGTCAAAATATACGACTGGGGCAGCCGGTTCAAACGGGAATGGATCGGAAACGAACGAATTCGCGAACGGGCTGGTCAGATCAAATACTATCATCACTGGAAAGACTTCGACGACTTTGTCTGGGAACTTCCTGTGCTTGGATTCATGTTCTATTTTACCTTCGGATACCTGATCAACGGACTGTACATGTTTATTTTTGCCCATTTTATATTCTTCATGTGTCTGTATATCTGGAATCCGGTTATGCAATACCTCGAATATAAAGGTGATCAGGAGCATTCGAAATGGCCGGAAAAAGTGTCGAAGTGGGGTTATTCATTTATCTATTGGATACTTCCGCTGATCTTCCTGGTACTGTTTTACATGGCATGGAAATCGGTCGGGTCGGTCGTTATGATTGCCGTATTGTGGTATTTTGCACTGATTGTACAACGAACAGCTGAAAAACTTTACAACGAGAAAATTAATATTGAGCGGCTGCAGGGACGTTTTGCAGGCCTGCGCCGTTCATTCTACAAGTTAGTTGAACAGATGCCGTTGATTGGCCGCAAACGCGATGCTTTCAAAGCGTTGAAAGGTGTATCACTCGAAATTGAAACCGGTATGATTGGCTTGTTGGGCCCGAATGGTGCCGGTAAGTCAACAATGATGCGAATTATCTGCGGTATCTACGAACAAAGCTACGGTAAAGTATGGATCAATGGAATCGATACGCAGGTGAAACGCGAAGAGTTGCAGGGTTTGATTGGTTATCTTCCGCAGGAATTCGGGTCATACGAAAATATGTCGGCTTATGAATTCCTCGATTACCAGGGAATATTGAAAGGATTGACAAATCCGGTGGAACGTGCCACGCGTATCGAATATGTGCTGTCGTCGGTTCACCTTTGGGATCGCAAAGATGATAAAATTGGCGGCTATTCGGGTGGTATGAAACAGCGGATCGGGATTGCCCAGATCTTACTTCATTTACCGCGTATCCTTGTTGTGGATGAACCAACCGCCGGACTCGATCCGCGCGAAAGAATCCGGTTCCGAAACCTATTGGTCGAACTAAGCCAGGAAAGGGTGGTTATTTTCTCGACCCATATTATCGAAGATATTTCAAGTTCGTGTAACCAGGTGGCTGTTGTGAACCGCGGCGAACTTCACTATGCAGGGAATCCTTCAAATATGGTGAAATTGGCCGAAGGTCTTGTCTGGCAATACACGATTCCTGCAAAAGACTTCGATGCATTCCCGGCAAAAGACAGGGTGGTGCATCATATGCGGGATGGGGATAATATTAAATTGCGGTTCCTTTCGGATGTGAAACCATCAGAAGACGCAATCCCTGTAAAACCAGTTCTCGAAGAGGCCTACCTTTGCATGTTAAAAGGGCTTAAGGTGAAGAAGTGAGAAGTGAGGGGGAGGCTTCGGGAAAAGGAGAAGGAGTGAAGGGGAGAAAAAGTGAAGGGGAGAAAGGGAGAAAAAGAGAAGGGGAGATGGGGCGAAAAAGGAGAAGGGGTGAAAGTGCCTTGTCCTGAAATAGGTTTACAGAAAAAGTAAACAAAAATCAGGACGAGTCAAAGATTCAACATTTTTTTGCCCTGAAGGGGCTAAATATCAATAACCCCGGGTAAGGAGGAACAGTCTATCCCGATTTTTCGGGAACGAAACCCGGGGTAGTGAATAAAATACAGATAAAGGCGCATCTGCAAAGGTAAATTGAAATAAAACTGCCCTATGCGCCGCAAATAGAAGCTTAATAAAATGTCTTTTGTTTCAACGAAAAAGGAATAAGCAAGTAATTAAAAACTGAATAATGACTACATCAGCTAAAATATTTTCCAAAGAGAGCCGACTCTACTTTTGGGTCGATCTGATTCATAAAATGGCACGTTATAATCTGAAGATCATTTTTGCAGGAAGGTTCATCTGGTTTGTATTGGCGGCACTTTTAATATTTATTCTGCTATCCATCAACGTGGTGTTCAACTTTCCGAGCTATGATTCATCTTCGGTTTATGGAATGCTTCTCTTCCCGGGGTTACTGCTGGTCTTTTATCCGACCGTGTTTGGAATACAAAGCGATGCTGATACACGTATTCTGGAGATCCTTTTCGGGATTCCCGATTACCGGTACAAGGTTTGGCTTGTTCGCCTGTTAATGATCTTTTTATTGACCTGGTTTTTCCTCTACCTATTCTGTTGGGTGGGTTATTTCGGTTTGTTACCTTATCCGGTATTCGAAATGTCGTGGCAGCTGATGTTCCCGGTTTGTTTCCTCGGATGTCTCGCCTTTTTGGTTTCAACAATTGTCAAAAATGGGAATGGAACCGCGGTGGTCATGATTATTCTCGGGGTATTTCTGATGATTCTGGCCGATGCACTCGATCGTACGCAATGGAATGTGTTTCATAATCCCTATTCAATTCCCGACAGGATGAATGAAATGATCTGGTCGCAAATATCGCAGAAAAACAGGCTGTTTCTTTCAGTAATGAGTGTCATATTCCTCCTTTGGGGATTAATGAACCTTCAGCGAAGGGAGAAATTTTTGAAATAAAATGCCTGATCTGACAGGAAATAAAAAAAGAGGTTGACCGAAACGAATTTCGGTCAACCTCTTTTTATGAAAACTAAAGTCAATGATCTCTCATCTTCCCTCAATCTCTCCCTCACCTCTTCGCTGTTTTTACTCCCCTTCCAGCACTAAATACTCCCATGGCTCGAAGTAGCATTTTCGGTTATCGACATTGAAATTGATCTTGTTCTGATTGAAATTGTTGATGTACTTCCCGTCAGCAATTGCGGTTGTAATGGTCGTTGTGATCGTATCGGGACTCATATTAATCAATACCATCACACGTGCATTCTCGGTTGTCCGAAGGAATGACACGATTTTATCAGGCGCATTGTTTGTAAGCGGAACAAGCTTCCCACCATAGGGAGGATTCCACAAAGCCTGATTACGATGTTTCAGGCTATTCAATGTTTTGTAGAAAGGAACCATGAGTGTGTCACTAAAGTTGATCGTATCCTTTGCGAAAAACCGGAGACGTTTTGTCATTCCAACTTCCTGTCCGTTATAAACCAATGGCATTCCCGGAAGTGTATAAGTAAGTACGGCACAACCTTTCTCTGCATTTCCGAATTTTTCTTTTGCGGTACCATTCCACGAATTCTCGTCATGATTGGTGATGAAATTCATCTTAAAAGCCCTTTGAGGCAATACTGAATCGATCTTCGATTGTAAACTAAGGATTTCACCGGCCGTTTTCTTTCCCTGTGCAATGGCATTCATCAGGTGATGCATCTCCCATCCATAATTCGAATCGAAAGCGATCTTACACATTTCAGGTTTGTCCTGATCTTCAGCAAGCATATACAAAGGTTTTATCTTCTGAAGTTCAGTTCGTGCATCTTCCCAGAAATCGGTAGGAACCATTCCTGCCATATCGCAACGGAATCCGTCAATATCGAAGTTAGTGATCCAAAACTTCATCGAACTGACCATTTCCTTGCGCAACGCTATATTACTGTAATCGAGTTGTGCGCAATCGGTCCAGTCATTCGGCGTAGAGATATTCCCTTTGGCATCTTTCTTATACCAATCGGGATGTTCGGTAATCCAGTTGTGGTCGCGTGCGGTATGGTTGGTTACCCAATCGATGATTACTTTAAAACCCATTCCATGTGCCTTATCTACAAGACTCTTAAAATCTTCTTTCGTCCCGAATTCAGGATTAATGGCCTGGTAATCCCTGATCGAATAATAACTTCCAAGGCTGGTTGTGGCACCTTCGGGCACTTTACGATCTTTCTCACCAATGGGATAGATGGGCATGAACCAAAGGATGTCGATTCCCAGCTCTTTTATCCGTGGAAGATCGGCTTCCAATGCTTTAAAAGTCCCTTCAGGCGAATATTGACGCGTGTTGATCTCGTAAATCACACTATTTTTTACCCAGTCGGGGTATAGAGTTGCTTTTGGTGCTTCTTTCTTTGAAAAATCACATCCTGCGAATAGTGCTGCTATCGCAAACAGGGTCATGATCTTGATTTTGTTTTGTGCCATGATATTTTTAAAATTGTTACTTCAGGTTAAAGGTATTAATAAACGACAGAAATTACTAATATGTTTCAACTTTCAGCTATCGAATGGGACTTTTTAAGGTTCCAGATTGGTACCTCAAGTTCGCCACATGGAGGCCAGCGATATTTTTAGGAATGCCGAAACTTTGAATCTATTGAACAAACTAAATGAATTTAAAGGAAATGACAAATAAATGGCCGTGATGCCTGTTGGCTTTTTTTGTATTAGAATTGCCTGATGCGTTGAAGCAGAAAACTGGCCACTTTCTCCGGAACCATTCCGGCAATTGATTCTCTCTTATTTAGTTTTTCCCTTATTTCCGTGGCTGATAAATCGATCAAAGGAGCAGAAATGAGGATTGTATTCGAAAACTTGGGAAGGTTTTTGGTATCGAATTTGGGCCTCGGATAAACAATTAATCCAAATTCATCGATGATTCGTTTATATTGGAACCATTTATGAAAAATGACAAGGTTGTCGCCACCGATCAATAGTTTAAACTGATGTTCAGGATATTTCTCCCTGAGCTTTTCAAGCGTGTTGATTGTATAGGTAGGGCGGGGAAAGTGAAACTCAAAATCACTTGCTTTCATCCTTGGTTCATTCTCGATAGCGAGTTTTACCATCTCCAGACGGTCGGTTTCGGGAAAGAGATCAATGTTCTTTTTTAAAGGATTCTGAGGCGAAACAAGAAACCACAATTCATCTGCCGCACCTTGTGTAAATACTTCATGCGCAATCGCAAGATGGCCGTTATGGATTGGATTGAAAGATCCTGAAAATATGGCGATTCTCATTTTGCTTGCTTTAGGTGATCCCGATTAAATTTATGCCTTCATCCTTGATTTGTAAAGACGCGATTAATCGCGTCTCTTCTTAATCGCAATTCTTCAAATCAGAACTATTTTCGAGAAATTCACTGACTTTTTCTTCGGCTTCCTGAAGTGCAACTTCAAGCTGATCATTGATAATGATAATATCAAATAAATCAGCATAAGTCATTTCATATTCAGCCTTTGCAATCCGTTCTTTAATCACATCCGGACAGTCGGTTGACCGGGCCATTAATCTGTTTTCAAGTTCCTGGATCGATGGTGGCTGTATAAAAACTGCAAGGGCTTTCGCTCCATAATACTTTTTGATATTGCTGCCGCCAACCACATCAACATCAAAAAGAATATTTTGACCGTTTTTGCAGATCCGTTCTACTTCACTTTTCAGGGTTCCGTAAAAACAACCGGGATAAACCTCTTCCCATTCAAGAAATTCTTCCCATTCAATTTTATTCCTGAATTCTTCTGCACTCAGGAAATAGTAATCTTTGCCATTTTGTTCTGCTCCACGGGGTTTTCGGGTAGTAGCTGAGATCGAGAAACCGAAATTCAGATTACGGGACAGGAGATGTTTTACGATTGTTGTTTTGCCTGCGCCTGACGGCGCAGAGAATATGACCAGTTTGCCTTCCTTCATGAATTAAAAACAGATTGAATACTAAAACTAACGTGTTTAAGCAGGTTGAATTTTATAACGCATTCAACAATTGCTCTTTGATCTTTTCGAGCGCATCTTTCATTCCGATCACAAGTTTCTGCATTTCGGTATGGTTTGCCTTTGACCCGAGCGTATTGATTTCGCGGCCAATCTCCTGTGCAATAAATCCGAGCTTTTTGCCAACGGGTTCATCCAGTTCAAGCGTTTCGATAAAGTAGGAGCAATGATGACCTAACCGTACTTTTTCTTCGTTGATATCCAACTTCTCAAGATAGAAAATCATCTCCTGCTCAAGGCGGTTGTGATCAACTCCTTCAGGCGAAGCGAGTTCCTTCAATCCATCCAGAATCCGTTCCTTCACTTTGGCGGTACGCTCCAGTTCAAAGGGGGCTATCTGTTCAAGTAAAGTTGTTATTGTATTCAGATTGGTGATAATATCCTTGTGGAGTGATACTCCTTCCTGAAGTCTGAAATTGTCAAGAGCAGTGAGCGCTTCGCGTATGGTTGCAAGAACAATCTTCCATTCATTTTCATCAGGTTCATCACGGGTTGTTTTTACGACATCGGGTAACTGCATGATGATTGGCAATATATGCTCATTTACAGGTAGACCAAGTTCGTTGCAGAGTTCCGAAAGTTGGGCAAAATAACTTTTTACCATCGGATTGTTGATGGCACTGTTGCTTTCCACACCCAACGATTCGGAATAGAGGCTGAAATCGACTTTCCCGCGGATCAGTTTATCCGATATTTCGCGCCTGATTTCAATCTCTTTTTCACGATAAACGCCAGGTGTCCGCGTGTTGAGGTCAAGTTGCTTGCTGTTCAGTGATTTTACTTCAATTGTGATTTTTTTTAGGGCCAGCTCGCATTCGGCTTTCCCGTAACCCGTCATAGATCTGATCATCTGCTATATTTTAATCACAAAATTAACTTTTTAATTCATCTAATATGGATAACTGATGAAATTGTAGGGTTAAGCTAACATAAATATTTCTGATAGATCTTTCAAGCAGCTGGCTATTGGCAACTTGCAGTTGGCATGATAGTGCTAACTATTTGACTATAATCCTTTATAAATAAAAAAATTCTCTGATTTTATAATAAGCGAAACTGCTAGTTGCCAGTCGCTAATAGCCAGGAGCAATCATTACAGAATTAAACTATCTATACCAAATATCATAGAGTCGATATCTTTAGATGAAGTACTAACTGCCAGCAGCGAGTTGCCGGCAGCCAGTAACTTTAATTTCCTTCTCCGAAATAATGAATTACTTAGTTATTGTATTCCGGATAGTCCGTGTATCCCTTTTCTCCAGGAGAATAAAAGGTATCTGCATCCAATACGGTCGACAATGACCATCCATTTTTGAAACGATCAACCAAATCGGGATTATTAATGAACTGACGTCCGAAACCAACCAGATCGGTAAATCCGCTTGCCAAATCTTCTTCTGCATTTACCTGGTTATAACCACCGGTAAGGATCATCGTGTTCCGGAACTTTTTATGAATTGTTTTTTTGATACTGAACGGAACTTTCGGGGCACCCATTGCACTGTGATCGACCAGATGGACATAGACGATTCCCCTGTTATTCAACTGTTCCGCCAGATAAGTATATGTTTCTTCAATTTCAGGATAGTGGGGCATATCGCTGGCCACACCAAATGGCGACAGCCGAATTGCACTCTTTTCCTTGCCAATCGCTTTGCTGACCGCATCGACCACTTCCAATACAAAACGGCAACGGTTTTCAACGGTTCCGCCATATTCATCCGTCCGCTGGTTGCTGAAGGGCGAAAGAAATTGCTCAAGCAGATAACCATTTGCGGCGTGCAATTCAACACCATCAAAACCCGCTTTCACAGCAAGACCTGCTGATATTTCAAATTCCTTTATTGCGATTTGTAGCTCTTCCGCCGACATTGCCCTGGGTTCCGGAAAATCCTGCAACCCTTCCTGATCCGTCCACATTTGTCCCGCAGCTTTAACAGCAGAAGGCGCCAACAAAACAGCACCGACAGGTAAATTCAACACGTGACCGATTCTTCCCGTGTGCATTAGCTGCACGAAAATTTTTCCGCCATTGGTATGAACTTCATCTGTTACTTTTTTCCATCCTTCAACATGCGATTCGTTGAAAAGTCCCGGAATCCGGCTATATCCCAGACCGTTAGGTGAAGGTGAAGTTCCTTCCGTAACGATGAGACCTGCTCCTGCACGCTGACCGTAATAAGTAGCCATGAGGTCGTTGGGGATATTCCAGATTGCCCTTGAGCGTGTCATCGGCGCCATCACGATCCTGTTTTTTAATTCGACTGTTCCTAAACTGTATTTTGAGAATAATTTTGATGTAGGCATATACTTTGTTTAATATTCGGGAATGATTTTTAATAATATATTGAAACAACAAGCAGACCTGGTTATTGTTTGACTTGCGCATAAAACATCGGGTGATGGTAACAGAAGTTTAATCTCTGTGGGTTAATTTCCCACCGACTGCGGCGAAAGAAAAAATTATTCCATCAAGATACCCCTTCCGCTTGCGGCACGGAGAATCATCCTGCTTCATCGCTTAATTATTATTTTAGTGTGCGTTAAACGAAACAATTCGAAATCCGGTTGTTTTGAGGTTCAAAGATAAATGATCTAAGTTACTTAGAAGGCATTCTGCTTGCAGTTTTGGTACTAAATTTGTAACTTCACATTATTTATTGATAAGCTTTAAGCTATGCAAAATTCAACGATCAAAAAGATTTCTGCTTTTGCTATTGTTCTTCTGTTTAGTTTGTTCTGTAAGTTTCCGGCGACAGCTAAAACCATTCCATCATACAGTGAATTGTGGAAAAAGGTAGACTCAATGCTACAGATTCATCAACCCGAATCGGCGCTGAAGGTTTTGACAGATATTTATGCAAAATCGAAAAGTGAATCATCACAAATTCAGCAAATAAAAGCTTTCGTCGGCATCGAACAAATAAAGCTGGAGACGAATGATGAAGCAGTTCCATACCCATTTACAGTCTGGGAAAAAGAAATGTTGAGTCTTAAACCTGAAAACCAGAGTGTTTTGCTGGCTTATCAGGGAGAATACATGGTTCAGATCTTCAATCGTAGCCGGGGTGAGATTTACGGAAGAACCAAAGGTGCTGCCCAACCCAAGGATGTGGCGACATGGGATGTATCCTATTTTAAAACCCGGATTGATAGTTGCTTTTTGAAATCACTTGATAATCATGAAATTCTTGCAAAGATACCCTCAAAAGAATATATCGTGCTATTGGATACGGTAGAGTTGGCATGGCAATATCGCCCGACATTACTTGACCTGGTAGCTGCCAAAGCCCTCGGATTTTACCGCAATGATGGATTTGATAGTTCGCCGATTCCACTTGCATGGGCCAAGGATGCCAACCTTTTTTCGGAGCGTTTTATTCCAAAAACTGCTGATAATGGAAGGTTCGACAGCCGGATTTTCCATATATTCAAACTGCTTGAAAACCATCACCTGAAAAACGGGGAAGCCGATGCTTTAATGCGCCTTAAACTTGATCGTCTGAATTATATCTACGAAAGTTCTTTATTGCCGTCAAAAGATGAGCTATTCATTGAAGCTTTAAAAGTATTTGAGAATCAGGTTGGTAATAATCCCTTTAAAGCTGAGATTTTTGAAAAGCAGGCGGATGTCCTTTTATCAATGGCGAACCGGTATGAGCCCAAAAGTTCAGTCTCTGAAATTTACCGGATGAAAAACAAGGAGGCCGCTGAGATATATCATGCTGTGATTCATCAATATCCTAATGCTCCCGCAAGTATCCGTTGTGCCAATAAACTTCGGCAACTTCGGCAACCACAACTACAGCTAACGCTCGAAAATATTGTGCGAAAAGGTTTCCCGTTTGCTGCTTCGGTTCAGTACAGTAATCTGACCAACATTAAAGCTAAGCTATACAAGATCAACCATTCGGAATACCTGACTTCATTGAAGTCAGATCTGTACGGCAGGCGATTTGTAAATCAAAAATTTAAATCAGAAAAATTGATTTCGGAGAAGAATTATCAATTGGTTAAGGATGAAGATCTTCGAAATCACAGTACAGAATTGGTTTTCCCGAAATTAAATTCCGGGTTGTACCTGATAAAATTGGAGAGTATTTCAGGAAACGATACCTGTAACTCAAGTGCTGTATTCACCGTTTCCGGAATCAGTTTCAGTGAGCAGGCTGGCAAATTTAATATCAAGGATATTGAAAATGGAGTACCTGTGAAAGGGGCAGAAATTGAAATAATTACGAGGAAGAATCAGGATTGGAGCACCAGTATATATAAAATTTCTGGTGACGGTATTGTAAAAGCTCCACGGCAAAGTAACCTTATTCGCATCACTTCCGAATCGGATACAATTACAATGCCGTGGAATATTAACAATTATCCTGAACCCGAAGAAGTGGCCGTTCAGCAGCTTTATCTCTTAACCGATCGCAGCATTTATCGTCCGGGTCAAACTGTTTTCTTCAAAGGAATACTATTTAATAAAGATCGGAGTGAAGTAAGATCTATTGCAAATCAAACTGTTGAAGTTATTTTTAGGAATAGTAATTACCAGAGTATTGATACCTTAAAACTTACCACCAACCGTTTTGGAACCGTTTCGGGAAAATTCAGAATTCCATCAGGTGGTTTGGCTGGTAACTTTCAATTGACTTCGGATAAAGGGTCAGTTAATTTTCGGGTTGAAGAGTATCGCAGGCCTGGTTTTAAAATTGAAGTTGACGACCTGAAAGGGGAGTACAGGCTTAATTCACAGGTTGAGGTGACGGGAAATGTTTCGTCGTTTTCGGGTGTTCCGCTAAAAAATGTGACGGGGAAATACCGGATTACACGCAATCAAATATGGGCATGGCGCTCATTTGGAGAGGCTGAGCAAATATCAGAAGGCTCTTTTACGACGGATAAGGATGGAAAATACCTCATTGATTTTGTTGCAAAACCCGATGAGCGTTACAGTGAATCAGTATCATATCCGTTCCGGTTTGAAATTGCAATTGAAGTTACAGATATTACGGGCGAAACACAGACCGCCACGAAATCGCTGAATATTGCAAAAGAAGCGCTTACCGCTTCGATTGATGGACCCTCAGTTTTTGACCTTGCCAATACAGTAAAAAAAGAAGAATTCAAATTCTCCTTCAAGGTGATTAATTCAGATAACCAGGAAGTTAAATCAAGTGGAAAAATAGAACTGATTCTTCTGAAGAGTCCCCAATTGCCACTTCGCAAAAGGCAATGGATGAATCCCGACCGCTCCATTTATTCCAAAACCCAATGGGATGAGCTTTTTCCTGGAAATCAGTATGGAGATGAGATACCTCCTATTAATTATGAGGAGGATAAAGTTTTACAGACAATTGATTTCGGAAAACAGGATTCTTCATTGGTGAATTTTAATACCGCTAAATTAGAACAAGGGTATTACAAAGTAAGAATCACAACGATAGATCACTTTGGGTCGCTGGTCAAGGCGGAACATCTTATCAGGGTTTATGACAGTACGAAAAAGGTCTTCTTGTTTCCCGAAAATTCATGGGTTAATCTTTCCAAAACTTCAGCTTTGCCGGGTGAAAGTATTGAATTGCTTCTTGGAAATTTCGGGAAGCAGTACTGGAATGTTCAATTGCACCGAAAAGAAGGCGCTGTCACTTTGTTCAATGGTTTGGTTGAAAAGACAATGGAGAAAATCTCAATTCCAGTTGAGGTGAGTGATCAAGGCGGCTTGAAAATCAGCGTTTCAACAATAAATCAGGGTATTGCATACTATATAGTCTTTACGGTGGATGTTCCATGGATACAAAAGGAACTCAAACTTTCGGTGGAAGATTTCCCTAAAATTGTTATTCCCGGTAAGGAGGCAACGTGGAAAGTTCGGGTGGTTGATGCTAATGGAAAACCCGTGAAAGCGGAGATTGCAGGAGTTGTTTACGATGCATCACTGGACAAAATCCTTCCGCACAACTGGCAATTAAGCCTTTGGGAAACCTCAATCTTTTTTCAACAAGTACGTTTTCCTGGCATAATAACCTGGGGTGTTGGTCAGTGTACGCAACCTGTTTGGATTGCCGAAAAACAGGAAGTCCTGCCTGAATTTAGTAAAGTGATAGATTATCAGATATATAATGTTAGAAGATATTTAAATTCCAGGCAGGGTGGTGTAATGATGAAGTCTGCCGCAATCGCTGAGCCACTTATGGCTTCTGATGCTTTGATGGAAAAAGTAACTGTTCGTGAAGAGAAGGACTCTGAGACGATACATATTCTGGGTAACAGCAACCAGAAGGTAGCAGATAAGCCAATTGAAATTCGTAGCGATTTTCGTGAGACAGCCTGGTTTAACGCTTCCTTTGAAACGGACGAATCGGGCAGGGCAGCGGTACGGTTTAATCTTCCCGAATCAGTAACCGAATGGAAGTTTATGGCGTTGGCGCATACCCCCGAAGGATTATCCGGCACAATGACCGATAAATTTGTAACCCAAAAACAACTGATGGTTGAACCATTCCCAACCCGCTTTCTCACAGTTGGAGATGAAGTTACTTTTCCTGTAAAGGTGACTAATCTGTCGGGCAAATCGTTAAGCCTTGAAGTGAAGATGGAACTTATCAATATGGAGACCGGAAAAATCATGGGTGCTGCTTCCAAATCTGCAAAACTCCCTTTGGCTGACGGTAAATCGGATGCTGTGAACTGGAAGTTGTCTGCTCCAACTGAACCGGGTCTTTATCAGGTCCGGGTAACTGCGACTGGTGATGGTTATTCCGATGGATTTGAAACAATACTTCCGGTAGAACCCGACCGGAAATGGACCACCGAATCGAAAGCATTTACGGTAAAGCCTGGAGATGATTTCAAATTGAATTTCAATAAGCTGGGAAGCAGTGATCAAATCAACGAGGGGAAATGGAATCTTACGATGATGACAAATCCGCTTGGATTAATTCTGGATGCACTTCCGCAACTGATTGGCTCCGAATCTTTCACAATATCAGGTGTTGCATCACGGTTAAATGGTGCCTTGATTTTAAGAAAAATTCTTGCTGATCATCCGGAGATTGCAAAAGAACTTGAATCGCAGCGAAATAAATTGCTGAATTCACCCGATTCTTTTAAAACCCGGTTAGAAAAAGCGGAGCAGTTCACGAATTTAAAATTGAATGAAACGCCATGGTTAAAGGAGTCCTTGTATGAAAAGGAAAAACTGGCGAAATTCAATCCCGATACAATTAAGGTAACGATTTCAGAGTCAATTGCACGTCTTGAAGTGGCGCAATTGCCGGATGGTGGATTTGCATGGTGCCCCGGAATGGAGTCTTCGGAATGGATGACCGTTCAGATTTTGAGTGATATCGCCCAAATGAAATCGAAAAAGCTTTTGTCAGGATCGGAAAGTGTCCGGATGATGGCCATTGCTGTAAAAGCGGTCAATTATTTAGATTTGAAAATCACAAAGGATTTTCGTCAGCTGAAAGAAAAGGAGAAGATGAACCTTCAGCCAGATGGATATGTATGTGATTATCTGTTTGCCAGAAGTGCGTTCAAGGATTTTGAATATGCATCAGGTGCCAAAGAATCGTATAACTTCTACCTGGAAAAAGCATCGAAAAACTGGACAAAAACCGGGATCTGGCAACAGGTTCAACTTGCTTTTATCTTAAAAAGAGAAGGGAACGAAAAGCTGCGCCAGATGATTGTGAAATCAATTGAAGAGAGGGCGATTAAAAATAGTGAGTTGGGGATGTATTGGAAGCAATCGGGCAGTCCCTGGTTCTATCAAGAGCCCGATATTTCGCTTCAGAGCAGGATGATTGAATTGTTTGGAGCAATTAACACTCCGGTCGAGAAAACCGATGCAATGAAACTTTGGTTGCTTCAACAAAAGCGGACGCACGCCTGGGATTCACCATCTTCTACTTCAATGGCTGTGTACGCCTTAATGTCTGATCACAATGAATCCATCAAGGATCAGTCATTGCCGGAACTATACCTTGACGGGAAGAAAATTGACCTTGAGCAAAGTAAATCCATCGATGGTTTTGTGCAATTAACATTCGATCAGAAAGATATAATTAAAGATAGTAAGCTGGAAATCAAAAATTCAGGTAAGAACATCCTCTTTGGCGGACTTTATCATGGGTATTTCAAACAGGTGAACGACACCTCCCGTTTTGGAAGTTCATTGAAGATCCGAAAAGAGATCTATAAGATTGAAAGATCGGCTCGTGGTGATTCGCTTGTTAAAGACCTTTCCGATAGCCGTCCAGGCGATTTGCTGATGGTTCGTTTACTGATCGAAAATGACCGCGATCTTGGTTTTGTTTCACTCGATGATCAGCGACCTGCCGGAACGGAACCTTTGAAGCAATTATCTGAATATGAATACAAGGGTGGTCTTTGGTACTATCGTGTGAATGTTGATACGGGAACAAGGTTCTTTATTG
>Ga0209511_1001969_pt1 | contig 17419 bp, 17 predicted proteins | sample SSSSmetaG_FD_184141 | JGI IMG/M metagenome (GOLD analysis project Ga0209511, IMG submission 184141) | Glacier valley bacterial and archeal communities from Borup Fiord, Nunavut, Canada, to study Microbial Dark Matter (Phase II) - ​SSSS... | ecosystem: Environmental > Aquatic > Freshwater > Ice >...
CACAATGGCTGTCGTCCTCCAAAGAAAAGAAGAGTATAGGAAAGTATTAAGATGTTAGTACTTAGGTATTAGATAACTTTTATCAAATTCCGGTCTTAATACTAACATCTCAATACTCATATCTAACAAGGGTTCATCATCGATTTTTAAGATTTTTATGATGGTGAATCGTCACTAAAAAATCACACATTTACAACTATGGCACGTTACACAGGGCCCAAAACAAAAATCTCCCGCAGGTTTGGAGAGTTAATTACCGGAAACGGAAAGTGGTTAACCAAAAACAGCGTTCCTCCAGGAATGCATGGTGGTACCAAAAAGCGCAAAACTCCAAGTGAGTATGCACTTCAGTTATCTGAAAAGCAAAAAGCAAAATACACTTACGGTTTGCTTGAAAAACAATTTCGCAAAACATTTGAAACTGCTTCACGTAAAAAAGGTGTTACAGGAGAAAATCTTATTAAATTATTAGAAGCCCGTTTAGATAATACAGTTTACAGAATGGGTATTTGTATCAGCCGCCAGGGTTCACGCCAGTTGGTTAGTCACAAACATATTACTGTGAATGGTGAAGTTTTAAATATTCCTTCTTACAGTTGCCAGCCTGGTGATGTAATCGGTTTAAAAAACAAAAGCGCAGCTAACAAATCTATTACTGATAACCTTCGTGGCAAAAACCCGAAGCACAATTGGGTAGAGTGGAATGAAACAGAAATGAAAGGTACCTTTCTTACATATCCTGAAAGAGAAAGTGTTCCTGAAAATATTAAGGAGCAATTAATTGTAGAATTGTACTCGAAATAGATTTTAGTATTGAGTATTTAGTAATGAGATAAAACATCTCTATATTAAATAAACAACTCTCAATACTTAATAATACATATTCAATACTTATTTAAAAAATTAAACCCAACAAATAAAAATGGCCATTTTTAATTTTGTTAAACCAGATAAAATTGTTCTGCAAAAAGCTACTGATTTCGAAGCCCAGTTTGAGTTTCGTCCATTAGAGCCTGGATACGGTGTAACTATCGGTAATGCACTTCGTCGTGTATTGCTTAATTCATTGGAAGGTTACGCAATTATCGGTATTAATATAGCCGGTGCTGATCATGAATTTGCAACTATTAAAGGTGTTACAGAAGATGTAACCGAAATGATTCTTAATTTAAAACAGGTACGTTTTAAATTATTGGGTGATCATGATATTACTTCTGAAAAAGTAACTTTATCAATAAAAAGCAAAACAGAATTTACTGCAGGTATGATTGGCGAAGCCACTCCAATGTTTGAAGTAATGAACCCTGAGTTGCTTATTTGTACGCTTGACATCAGCGCTAAACTTGACATCGATATCGTTATCGGCAGAGGTCGCGGTTATGTTCCTGCTGAAGAGCATAAAGAAAAAAGTACACAATTTGGTTATATTCCTGTAGATGCTATTTACACTCCAATTAAGAATGTAAAATATCTTATAGAAAATACAAGGGTTGAACAGCGTACTGATTTTGAAAAATTAATTATGGATGTTGTTACCGATGGTACCATTCATCCTGAAGAAGCAGTAAAACAGGCAAGTCGTATCATTATTCAGCATTTGATGATCATTACTGATGAGAACATCACTTTTGATACCAAAGAAGATAAGAAGGAAGATATGGTTGATGAGCAAACTTTACAATTACGTAAAATGCTTAAAACTCCTTTGGAAGATCTAGATCTTTCTGTAAGAGCTTTCAATTGTCTTAAAGCTGCTAAAATTAATTCTTTGAGTGAGTTGGTTCAGTATGAGCAAGAAGATTTGATGAAGTTTAGGAACTTCGGTCAAAAATCTTTAAGCGAAATTGATTCAGTTTTACAGGACAGAGGTTTAAGTTTTGGAATGGATTTAAGCAAGCTAAAACTTGATGACGAGAATTAATTAGGAACAAAAACTAATCAGCAATACAAAAATCATTTTCTTTTAATAATCCCGAAAGGATAACCTGTAATTCCTGACACGGTACAGGGGATAAAAACAATAATGTCATGCGTCACGGAAATAAGAATAACAATTTAAGCAGAACAGCTTCGCACAGAAGAGCCTTGTTAATGAATCTTGGTTGCCAGTTAATTACTTACAAAAGAATTACTACAACTGTTGCAAAAGCTAAAGCTTTACGCAGCTATATTGAGCCCCTAATTACAAAAACGAAAGCTACAGATACAAAGGAAGCCATCAGCCATAATCACCGTATAGTATTCAGTTACTTAAATGATAAAGCTGCAGTTAAAGAATTGTTTACTGTAGTTGCGCCTAAAGTAGTTGGTCGTCCGGGTGGTTATACTCGTATTATTAAACTTGGTGCTCGCCAGGGTGATAATGCGGAAATGGCTATGATTGAATTAGTAGACTTCAACGATGTTTACGGTAAAACAGTTGAAACAGCAGCAGAACCTGCTAAGAAAACTCGTAGAGCCGGTGGTGCAAAAAAGGCTGCAGCTACAAATGATGTTAACTCAATTTCTGACGCAGAAGTTGTAACAGATGAGCCTACTTCTGCTACTGATACCGCTACAGAAGAAAAAGCATAACATGTAATAACAAATTTTATATTAGCTCCGATATTTTTATCGGAGCTTTTTTTATAACATAATTTGTAAAAAAAGGAATAACCCCTACTATAATAAAAAAGTAATTAATTTTTTCATTTAATAATTATTTGAACCATCTTTATAAAGAAACCGAAAAGATTTATTTAGTTACTAATCTTTGTTTTATTAAAGAATTATCAAATTAAAAAATTATTATGCAAAATTTAAAATTATTGGTTTTACTTACTTTTACGATATTGCTTTTTTATAGTTGCAATAAGGTACCGACTTGCGAAACTCCTTTGAATGTAAACCAATCATCTTTAGAAGTAATTTTTAAGGATAAAGCTTCAGGCAATTATTTATATTCAGAAACAAATTCATTATTTAATAAAGATAGTTTGATTGTATCCAATCAGCTTGGTAACCCTTTATATTTATTATACTCATTAAGAGAAATACCAAATACTTCAAATAGATTTTGGAGAATCAATTTTGGTTCCTTGTATAATTCGCAAACTGATGAATATTCATTTAACATAGAAATATGCAAAAAGTTTTTCATTAGATATAGCTTTAATAAATTTGACACTATAGAGACGTGTTTCAAATCAAAAAAAACAACTTGTGGTTCTGTTTTTGAAATTTTAAAAATATATAATAAGGGAACTCTTATTTCAACAGAATATGATCAAACTGATTCACAAATCACAATTTTTAAAAACTAAATATATGAAAAAAAATTTTTTTTTATTATTTGTAATCTTAGGAAATATTTGTTCCGCACAAACAATTATAACTTGTGATAAAGCTGATAGAGATACAACAGAATTTAAAAATTTACCTTGGTTTGGCAATAACACCTATTTAGAAATTTTTTTTAGATGGGATCATATATCCTCCTACAGGAAGAGCTAAACACTTTAAATAGAACTAATTTTACTATCATGAATGTTTAAAATTAATAATCTCAAAAATAACTGTATGAAATTTTTTTTTTATTTTGTTTTTATCACTATTACGTTTTCATATTGTGGTAAGCCATGTATTGAATCAAGAGGAATTGAAGGAGCTGGCTTAACCATTACCTTTTTCAATAATGCTAATAATGAATATTTCTATCCGGAAAACAAAAATCTCTCACCATATAAAATAGATAGTTTGCGGGTCAAAGATTCGCAGGGGCATTTATTGACAACGCCATATCATGTAAATTCTGACCCCGTAAATCCTTTGAAAGGGTTTTATGTACCCACTATTTACCCAATTTTTATTCCTCAAGATGATCAGGCTGCTTTTGACAGCGAACTAACAAAGTATATCTACATTAAATATAACTATAACACTTTCGACACTTTAAAAGTTGTATTTAAAGCAAAAAAAGAAAAATGTATAAATAACTTTGAATATATAAAAGTCTATTATAAAAATATAATTTTATCTGAAAGTTATAATCGTCCAGAACCATTAGTATTCACTTTAAATCATTCTTAAATGAAAAAAATATTTACAATTCTATTTGTTTTGTGTGCATTACAGGTAAATGCCCAAGATACATTAACAGGAAAATGCTGGACACCTGAAATGGACACAACATAATTTCAAAACCAACCATGGTTCAGCAATAACGATTATTTAGAACATTTTTTAGATAGCATTGGCTACCCCGCTGCTGGTTCGGTTAACAGAATTGTTGGTGCTCCTCAGGTTAGGTTTTGGATTCCCATTAAGTTTTGGATTTATCGTGACGATAATGGTAGGGCAGATAAAAAGGACTATGAATGGCAATCAAATGGATAGAATGATAATTAATCTTTCTAATCTTTCACCTGATATTTATACGATTTTAGTATTTGATGGTAGAGAATGGATGAGCAAACAAATAAATAGAAATTAATATTATATCCTCTAAAATATTTACTATCTATTTTTAATATTATCGTATTTTTTTTTAAAAAATCTAGCATTCTTATTTTTGTATTATATGCAACAATAAGCTTAAATTTTACAATGGCAAATACTAATAAAAAAGCAATTTTACTTTTGGCAGATGGAACTGTTATCAAAGGCAATGCATTTGGGAAAATAGGTACAACAACCGGTGAGGTATGTTTTAATACCGGCATGACGGGCTATCAGGAAGTTTTTACCGACCCAAGTTATTACGGACAAGTGCTTATTATGAACAGCGTGCATACAGGTAATTATGGTGTTTTTAATGCTGATGTGGAAAGTGATTCTGTAAAAGTGAAGGGAGTAATAGGTAGAAATTTAGAAGAAAAATTTAGCCGTTTTATGGCGGAAGATTCTTTGCAGGCATATTTTGAAAAACAAAATGTTGTTGCCATTAATGGTGTAGATACAAGAGCATTGGTTGAACATGTTCGCTTAAAAGGTGCGATGAACTGTATCATTTCTTCCGAGGAAATGGAAATTGCAACCCTTCAGCAACAACTCGATGCAGTGCCTTCAATGAATGGGTTAGAACTTGCATCAGTTGTAAGCACAAACGAACCATATACCTGTGGTGATGAAAACAGTGATTTACGGGTCGCAGTTTTGGATGTTGGCATCAAAAAGAATATCTTAAAGTGTCTTGTAGAAAGAGGTGTATTTGTAAAAGTATTTAATGCGAAAACAACTTTTGATGAGATGGAAACCTTTTCGCCAAACGGATACTTTATAAGCAACGGTCCCGGTGATCCTGCTCCAATGGAATATGCCATCGAGACGGTAAAAAATATTTTAGCTTCCGAAAAGCCATTGTTTGGAATTTGTTTGGGGCACCAGTTATTGGCTTTGGCTAATGATATTCCTACGTTTAAAATGAAACATGGCCATCGTGGGTTAAATCATCCTGTAAAAAATATCATTACCGGTAAAAGTGAGATCACTACCCAAAACCACGGTTTTGGTGTAGATGCCGATGCAATAAAAAACAATCCTCAAATCGAAATAACACATTTAAATTTAAATGATAACAGTATTGAAGGCATAAGAGTAAATAATAAAAAGGCATTTTCTGTGCAATACCATCCTGAAGCTACACCTGGTCCGCATGACAGCAGATATTTGTTTGATGATTTTGTAGATATGATGAGAAGTGAAAAGACTGCTTTTTAGAAGAGGTATATACTTGAGCATTGAAAATTGTTTATTAATTATTGAACATTAAAAAATGAAAAATATTGATGTTTAATTCACAATGTTCAACGCTCAATTTTCAATTTTATAAAGATGTCAATTATTTAAAATAAATCATGAAAATAACAATTGTTAACGGCCCCAATCTTAACCTCCTCGGCAAAAGAGAACCGGAGGTTTATGGCAACGAAACCTTTGAAACTTTTTTGGAAAATTTAATTAAAATGTTTCCGGATATTCAGTTCCAATATTTTCAAAGCAACATAGAAGGGGAGTTGATTAACGCCATCCAGGAATATGGATTTACAACAGATGGAATAATTTTAAATCCTGCGGGGTACACCCATACTTCTGTCGCAATAGGAGATGCAGTAGCAGCAATACCTGCAGCAGTTGTAGAAGTACATATTTCTAACATTTTCGCACGGGAAGAATTTAGAAAACATTCCCACGTTTCTGCAAAAAGTGCAGGAGTTATAAGTGGATTGGGTTTAAAAGGATACGAACTTGCTGTTCGTTATTTGATTGATTCTTTAAAATGATTTATGATGTACAAAATCTATTGCTGATTTCTGCTATCATTTTTTTATAGTTTTCCAAGCCTTCAAATTGATCCTGAATAAACCTGTTGTCTTCTAAAGATCCAATAACTTTATTCATTTCAGTGTTATTTTCATACACCATTTTGCGGTAAGGGTTGGTGTAGTCTTTCTCTCTTGATTTTAAGATGCCTTCTGTCATCCATTGTTTGGTGGAAACTGTATCGCTTAATAATTTTTTAAACAATTCAACAGTAAATTGTTTTGTAGTAATATTTAATATTTCAAGAAGTGAACAATAGGCATGTTCCAACAACTGGTTATGGTATTTTTTTCCTTCTTCTCTGTAAATGTCATGCACATCATTCCAGCTACAAACTTTTTCTAAAACTATATCATCCTTCAGTTGTTTAAGGGTTGTTGTCTTCATTAACTGACCACCAATATTTATCCATGCAGTTCTACTGATTAAGAAGGGTATTGAACTTTTTAATTCTTCAAAATTATTAAAATTATTTTTTGTTAGATGGCTTACCAAAGTACACATTCCGTAATACTGTATTATTTCTTTAAATACCTTTATAGACTGCGGTACTTTAATAATGGTAGTTAATCTGTTAGTATTTTCCAGACCGGTTGCTAAAGCAGTATCATTTTTTTCTGGAGTTAAATTTTCTAAAAATGATACAGCATCAAAAATTTCATTAATTGTATCCGGTGCCAGATAATTATATTCAATTAACTGAATTTTTTCAGTTCTTTTGTCTCTGTCTTTATATTTCCATGCGTTACGTTCCAGCGCATACATGTTGTACATAAACCAATATGCCGGCATTACAACCAACTGATCGTTTGCAACATCATTACTGATTAAACTAAAAGGAATGGAAATATTAAGCTCAGCGGGAAAATCTCCTTTTGCAATAATGGTAAATGAGGCAAATTTTGAATTGTGTTTTAAACTTACACACAATCCCGGCCAAAAGCCACGCCCTGCCTGTATTTCACCATCTGCACTGCGGCTGTTATGGTTGCTGCCGATGGTGGCTCCTGCTGCCATATTACTTTGGCCCATAATAAGTGCTGCGCATAAAAATGAATTGTTGTGATGCTGCTCGTGGTTAGGAAAAATAAGAGAATTTAAAACTTCGCAGCACGAAATGGTAGAGTTATTGCCAAGATAAGAATTAATTAATCTGGCACCATATTTTAACTGAGAGTGAGAGGCCATAATAAAGCGCACTGCTTTTACTCCGTAAAATATTCGGCACCCAAAGCCTACAATTCCATTAACCAGTTCACAACCTTCGCCCACCTGTGTTTTTCTTATTGCATCACTGTTAATGGTAACATTTTTTATTTTATTGGCACCCTTTAAATAAGCATCGCTTCCTATCCAGACATCTTTTAAAATGCCACAATTTTTTATAACTGTGCGTTCTCCAATTTTGCCATAATACCCTCTTTTATTATCAAGTTCTTCCTGGGTAAACTTTTTAAACTGAGCCATTAACTTTTCTTCATCTCTGTATTTACTCCACATGTAAGCATCGCCGGGTAACATTCCATTAAACGGTAAAATACTTCTTCCTCCGTTTTCATTACAAACTTCTACCCATGATCTTATGCTTTCATCTTCTCCTTCTTTAATAATACCATTACCAAATTTTGAATAATCTGTTGTGGCAAGCTCATGTACGTTGGCTATCATTACATTTTCTGAAATAATAAAATGGCTTAGATAATCTACATTATCTATGCATACATTATCTCCCAGATCGCAACTTATAATTGTACTGTTGTATAAACCAACAGGCATCCGAAAATTGTGAAATTCTTTGTAAAGTGGTTCAAGAATACCTATTCTAACAAGACCATAAAACTTACAGTTCTTTATGAGTGAAGCTTTAAAATCTTCTGCAACCAAAACATTATTCCAGTTATCAGAGGTATTTCTGTTGAGTATTAAAGTGTCTAATTCAGGCGTTGTAAGTGGTCTGTATTGTCTTCCTTCGTTCTGTATATTTCTTATGTAATATTCATCTTCACCATCCGGAATATATTGAGCAGCTATAAAGTTATAACCCAGTTCTTTTACGGCATGCGTTTGAATAATATTCATTTGTCGTCTTATAAACTCTTTTTAAAGAGGATGAAATTTTTTTTAAAATCAGGTTTGTTATTTATAATTTTCATTTATTGTATTTTCCATTCCGGTATTCTCCCAGGTGTGTAAGGTGCACCTTTTTGTTCGAGCATAATTTCAATTTTTTTAATTTCTTCACCAATAGTTTTTACCTCGGAAAGCACCGGAGAAAATTGTTGGCCTGCAATTGTGTAAGAACTCATATATGCATTTGTTGGCGCAGATGTGGTAGCCATTAAATTTTGCATAATATCATTTATTCTGCCTGCAATAGAAGTAGATGCTTCAAATTCTCTTTTTGTTAAGGATTCATCTCCGTTTAAAATAATATCAGCAGCAGCCAGTCTCTTTTCTATATTAAAAATATTTTTTACTGTAGATGCATCTGCAGAAGCTGTTTGCAAAGTTGCCTCTTTCAAAAATTTTAATTTACTAAGTAGTTCGGTACGGTAACCATTTGTAGCATCAAATGCACGTTTAAGTTCTGATACTTTTTTTCCAAACTCTGACATTGATTTTCTGTCTGTAACCGTTAATGCTGCTGTATTTAAAGACTCAATTAAAAATGGTTGCGGAGCAACAAGTTCTGTAAAGTTTCCATCTTCAAATTTGCTTAAAGAAACTTTGTAAACTCCTGGCATAACAAATATTCCGCGGGTTCTGGAATTTGAAACATCTGCCTCATCACCGGCAGAAAAACTGATTGCATTTTTTGCATCATCTCTAAAATCCCAGTTAATGCGGTTCACTCCTTTTTTTACTGGGGTCTTTAATCTTCTTACTACACTGCCTGTTTCGTCAGTAATTGTAAAAAGAAGATAAGGTGCAGGTTGTGCATCTTCCATTCTTAAAGAATCTATTGTTGGGTAATAAAAAGCTTCCCCTTTTTTTATCTTTTCATTTTCTGATTGTTGTCTTTTTTCTTTTAGTGATTTACTTTCATTTTTAATAAAGTAAGTAAATACAGATCCTGGTTTAGGGTTTGGTGTATTCCAGTAACTTTCTCCCTGAAAACCTTTGTCTCTTGAACCAAGCGGAATAGATTCCATATACATCCACGCTTTTTTTATAGGCGAAATAAAGGCACTTTTTTGTAGATCTTCTTTTTTTAAATTTCTTAAAGCACTGTAATCATCGAGCACGTAAAATCCACGGCCAAAGGTTGCAATCACAAGATCGCTTTCCCGCTTTTGTATTTCAATATCCTTTACTGCCAAAGTTGGCAAACCACCTTTTAACTGTATCCAGTTGCCACCGCCATTAATAGAAAAATAGACTCCAAATTCTGTACCTGCAAACAATAGATCTGCATTTATATTATCTTCTGCAACGCAGTAAACGGTGCCTCTTGCAGGTAAATTATGTTGAATTGGTAACCATGTTTTTCCACCATCTGCCGTTTTAAAAAGGTAAGGTTTAAAATCGCCGTAACGATGGTGATTAAATGTGGCATACGCAACATTTTTATTTTTTGAAGAAGCAATAATTTGGTTCACATAAGTACGTTCCGGCACACCTGGAATATTATCAGTTTTACTCCAGTTTTTTCCACCATCTGTGGTAATATGTATTAGTCCATCATCAGTACCAACGTATAAAATATTTTCATCTAAAGGTGACTCTGCTATTGTTGTTGTTTGGCCGTAAATATCTGTTGACTGGTTTTTAGCAACTGCATCTACCGACCAGACTTTGCCCATTACCAGCAGTTTATTTCTGTCAATTCCACGGCTCATTTCGGGGCTGATTGTTTTCCATGTACTGCCCTGGTCATCCGTTCTGTAAACTTTATTTGCACCAAAATATAAACGTTTGTGATCGTGCTGAGAGATCAGCATTGGTGCATCCCAATTCCAGCGCAAAGCGTCTTCACCTGCGGCCTCTACAGGCTGGATATTTAGTTTTTCGCCGGTCAGCTTATCATACCTAACTATGCCACCATATTGCGATTCTGCATAAACAATGTTTGGGTCAACATAATCGGCCTGGCTTTCAAAACCATCGCCACCATTGGTTATAAACCAATCGCTGTTGACTATTCCATTCTCACTTTTTGTACGGCTTGGACCACCCAAACTAAAATTATCCTGTGTACCACCATAAACATTGTAAAAAGGAAAACTATTATCTAAAGAAACTTTATAGAATTGTGTTATGGGAAGATTTGCTTTAAAATTCCAGTTTTGTGCAGCATCATAAGTTTCATACAAACCTCCATCACAACCTTCTATTATGTGTAGTGTGTTTGTAGGATCGATCCATATTACATGATTGTCAACATGTTTGTTTTTGTCGCCGAGGTTGGTGAAAGTTTTGCCGCCATCTGTACTTACTTTGGCGTAAGTATCCATGGCATAAATTTTATTAATTTCTTTGGGATCGCAAAAAATTTCCTGATAATAATTTCCGCTGTTGTAAAACGGACCCTTTTTTTCCCAGCTTGCACCACGGTCTGTAGATGCAAATAATCCACCTTTTGCTTTGTCTGTTGTTTCTACGATGGCATATAAATAATCAGGGTTTACAGGGCTCATTGCCATTCCTATTCTGCCAATATTCACATCTGCAGGTAATCCCTTCATCATTTTATTCCAGGTAGTTCCACCGTCTGTACTTTTATACATTGCACTTTCCGGACCACCACCGATATAGGTAAACACCTTCCGCTGGCGCTGGTGTGCAGCAGCATAAATGGTGTTTGTATTTCTTGGGTCAATCATTACCTCATTAAAGCCTGTATGCTCGCTTACAAATAATATTTGTTTCCAGTTCTTGCCACCATCAATTGTTTTATAAACTCCTCTTTCGCCACCACTGTTCCACAAAGGTCCGTAAGCGGCAACATAAACAATATCAGAATTGGTTGGGTCTACAGCAATTTTGCCTATGTGTTCTGAAGTTTTTAAGCCCATGTTTTTCCAGCTTTTGCCCGCATCTTCACTTTTATAAACTCCATCGCCATAGCCAACTACCCGTTGGTTATTGTTTTCTCCACTGCCCGCCCAAACTATATTTGAATTAGTTGGATCAATGGTTACACAACCCATTGAAAAAGAAGCTTCGTTATCAAATAACGGAATATAAGTATTACCGGAATTATTCGTTTTCCAGATGCCGGAATTGGCTGTAGCTATGTAATATTCCGCATTATTTTTTGGGTTAACTGCAAGATCAACGATTCGTCCTGATACCAATGCGGGACCTATGTTTCTAAATTTGAGACCACTAAAAGTAATTGTTTGAAAAGGATCATTATTTGTTGCTTTTGTTGTATCAGCAACTGTCTTTTTTTGTGAAAAAACGGGAGTTCCCAAGAAAATACTCAGAATAGCAATTAAACATGGTAACATTAATTTCATAAGTCATTGTTTTAGTGGTTGAAAATTAATCAACAAAATTGGATTATATAGTATTTAAAAAAACTTTATTGAAAGCATCAAAATAATGCATATGATGTTTCTTAATCATTAATATTGAATTTTAAAGAATCTGCAAATACTTTCATGATTGCGTAATATTTTGAAATTGGTGCTTAAATGACTGCAAGCCTAAATTTAAAATGTGTGTTAATGCTAATAAATTAAACTTTTCTTTTTATCGGTATCCATATTTCTTCTTCTGAAGAAGAGTCGTCATTTTTATATTTTTCTCCAAGCACTTCAAAATGTGGTCTTGCATCTAAAGAATAGTCATCAAAGGTTGGCAGCCATGTTTGAAAAATATATTGAAAAGTACTGTTGTCTGCATTGCTGCCTTTGTGGAAAAAAACGGCATACAAACCTTGTGGTATGAGGAGTGTTTCCATGTTTTCAGGAATATCATCAATGCATGAAACTTCTGTTGCTGCCCATTTGGTAAAATAAGCAGATGGATCAAATTGATTAAAATTATAATCATCATTATACAATTGTACCGAAAACAAATCTGCTGAAATTTTATTTTTAATTTCCTTTAACCGTGGCATAAAACTTTGCCAGAGTTCACCGGTTTTATTATCAATAAAATTCATTTTGCTAGAGCAGCCAATTAATATTTTCTCTTTTGAATGTACAATGGTTGGTTGCATGAAAATTAATTTTTATAAGATTAGGTTATAAAAGTTCATAAAAGATTTACTGCTGAAGTTAGCCCGGATAGGAGCGGCACCGAAGCAAAGCGCAGGTACAGCGTATAGCCGGAAACCAATGCCGAAGGGTGTCCCAGCGCCCATGCTTCTAAATCATTTTAGAAAAGAAATTACATCGGCTATTGTTACCGGAGTTTTTTTATCATCAATTTCAATCACAATTAAATACCCGTTTGCACCGCCTGCATTTTTTATTGCTTGTGTAAGTAAGAGTTGGTCGCTAACTTGCAGAAAACCGGTTTTGTTATTCCATATTTCTTTTGTGCAAAGGCAGCCGGCGGTGGGTGTGTATGGTGCGTATATTTTGGATGAGTAAAAAGCCGTATCTAATGTTGTGCCGTGCGCAATAATTTCTGTGCGACCGGCTTTGCCTGCGTAAAATGAACCGTAGATAGGATTGTGATTTTTAAAATTATCTGGCAATAAATTTTTATAATTTTTTATGTTCCAAACAGTATCCATTAAACTGCTGTCTCTGTAAAAATGAGTAGCCTTAAATTCGAAGGGCATAGTGAGTTGCACATTTGTAGTTGGCCCAATAAAAAAACTTTTAGAGGTATCAAAACCATCCATTCTAAAAATACCCTGTGGCGTATTGCCATTGGTTATGTAACCCGGCATATTCCCTGTGCTGCGGGCAAGTTGGCCTACTGAAAAGAAATTTCCATCGGTGTTTTTTACAAAATTTCCATCACTGCTTCTTACCAATGCAAGCCCCGGATAATTTCTGTTTTTTCTTTGAATACTGAATACTAAAACCTGTCCGGGTAAATAATCTTTATTAAAAAAAGTTTTAAGCGAAGGCTTAATATTTTTCTTATCGTAATTTTTTATTTGCTCTGAAACTTCATACAGTATTGCATTTTCAGCATCCTTAGCAAGCAAAGCCGTCGTTTGCTGAAGCATTAATTTTCTTTCTGCAATTGTTGTTACGGGCAAAATATAGTTGGCAGCCATGGCCAATAATTTTACATCTGCTGTGGCGTTTTTAAAAACATTCTTTATTTGAGCGGCATATTTATTTGGATATTCTGCATTTATTAATTCTAATAAAGCCTTTTTAAATACATCGCTGCGGGCTGAAATGTTTTTTACGGCTTCATCAATTTTACCGTTTATAAATGTTGATTGAAACTTTACAAGATTAATATTGTTGATGGCATTTATCCATGCATCTTCTGTATTATCATTAAGCGGTAACGCTAATGTTTTGTTGATGTCTTTTACAATATTGCTGTAAAAAACGGAGCGATTTTCTTTAAGCCCATCTTTAAAATAAGGCCCATTATTTTGTGCATTTGCAACAATAGCCGACAGCAAAATAAAGGCAGCAAGAAAAAACTTTTTATTTAATATTTTACTGTACATACTGGGTTAGGAAAACCTGTATTTTATCGAATGAATCTGTAAGTGTTGCGCCCGTCCAACCATGGCCTTGTGTAGGATAAAAAACATACTGCTGAGCTATATTAAATGAAATAAGTTTATCTCTTAAAATTGTTGCCTGTGTAACTTTTACCAGTGGATCTGCACCACCATGTAAAATTATTGTTGGTACCGCCTGCGCATTTGCAAATGTTATTGGACTGCTCTGACTGTATATCATTGGGTTTGATGTGGGCGTAGCACCATTAAACAATTGCGCAATAGAAGATGGCGGTGCAAAAACTGATGCAGGATCGTTGTACATGGCGGCCATATCTGTAGGGCCAAAAAAATCGACCACAGCTTTTATTTTTACGGGATTTGTATATTTATAAGCCTGTAACAATGCTAAATGCGAACCTGCACTCACACCCAATAAAACATATTTATCTGAAATTTTAAACTCGTTTCTTTTGCTGTAAATGTAATCTATCGCTGCTTTTACATCGTTTTCCTGCGTAGGAAAAGTGGTCATTGCATTTACAGCAAGTCTGTAATTAATGTTGATGATTGCATAATCTGGCAATCTCTTTTTCATGGTATCTACATAAACAGTTAAATCATTTTTATCACCGGTGCTCCACCCACCACCGTGTATCATAATCATAACTTTTGTAGCTGCACTTCTTCCACCGGGTAAATACACATCCATTTTTTGTAAAGGATCGGTACCGTAAGCAATATTTTGCTGTGTGCTTGCAGCAATTTCTGTTGGTGGAACTATAATACCTGCACCATCCAAATTATTTTTTTGGCAGGAAAATAATAACAGCAACGTGGTAATGAATAAAAATATTTGTTTCATAAAATATTAGTCTTTCAAAATTTATTTTAAATCCAACTTAATTTGTAACTCTTCAAACTGCTTGTCATCAATGGTGCTCGGCGCATCAATCATTACATCTCTGCCGCTGTTGTTTTTAGGGAATGCAATAAAATCTCTAATGCTTTCGCTGCCACCTAAAATAGCACAAAGCCTGTCAAACCCAAATGCAATACCACCATGTGGCGGTGCACCATATTCAAAAGCACCCAATAAAAAACCAAATTTATGTTGCTGTTCTTCCTCACTCATACCAAGTGCTGCAAACATTTTTTGCTGTAATTCTTTTTGAAAAATCCTGATACTGCCGCCACCAATTTCGTTGCCGTTTAGCACCATATCGTATGCATTTGCTTTTATGTTTGCGTAAGGATGTTTTAAATATTCTGCAGGGTTGGCAATGTTGGGGTCATTGTTTATCATGGTATCCATATCGCTCGGCTTTGGAGATGTAAAAGGATGATGCCTTGCAACCCAGCGGTTATCTTCTTCTGCATATTCAAATAAAGGAAAATCCAATACCCACAATAATTTATAATCATCGGCTTTGCGTAAGCCAAGAGTCGTGCCCATGTACATGCGCAGATCGCTTGCGGCCTTTCTTGTTTTTTCTTCGGCACCTGCAACAATTAAAATAAGGTCGCCGGCCGTTGCATTTGCCGCAATTGCAATAGCCTTTAATTTATCTTCTGAATAAAATTTATCTACACTGCTTTTAAAAGTCCCGTCTTCGTTGCACTTTATAAAAACCAAACCCTTCATACCAATTTGTGGGCGCTTTACCCATTCGGTTAATTCATCTGTTTGTTTGCGACTGTAATTTGCGCAGCCCGCAACAGCAATGGCAACAACGGTTTCAGCTTCATCAAACACTTTAAAATCTTTACCATTTATAAGTTCCGAAATATCTTTCTGTTCTGAAAAAGTATGCGAAGGAAATTTTAAATTACACAACTTCATTTCAAATCTAATATCCGGTTTATCGTTTCCATAAGTCCACATAGCATGCATCCAACTCATGCGTTCAATGGTTTCTGTGTAGTCAATATTTTTAACATCTTTAAAAATGCGACGCACCAATCCTTCAAACATTTGCAAAATATCTTCCTGTTCCACAAAACTCATTTCACAATCTATCTGTGTAAATTCTGGCTGACGATCTGCACGCAAATCCTCATCTCTAAAACATTTTACAATCTGGTAATAACGGTCGTAACCACTCACCATTAACAACTGTTTAAATGTTTGCGGCGATTGAGGCAATGCATAAAACTGTCCCGCATTCATGCGACTTGGCACCACAAAATCTCTTGCACCTTCAGGCGTGCTTTTTATTAAAAACGGCGTTTCAATATCCATAAAATTATTTTCATGCATATAATTTCTGGTGCTTCTTCCTACAGCATAACGCAGCGCTAAATTTTTCTTTATTGCATTTCTGCGAAGGTCTAAAAAACGGTATTTCATCCGCAGTTCATCACCACCATCTGTATCATCCTGTATGGTAAATGGTGGTGTGATAGATTTATTTAGGATTGTAAAATTTTCCACAGCAATTTCAATATCACCGGTAGCAATGTTTGCATTTTTGCTGCTGCGTTCGCTAACTTTTCCTTTAACCTGCAAAACAAATTCACGACCCAACGGATTTTTATCAAGCACTTCATTCAGACTTTCATTAAAAAGCAATTGGGTAATGCCATATCTGTCTCTTAAATCTACAAACGTAATGCTGCCAAATTTGCGCACCGTTTGAACCCATCCGGCAAGGGTTACATCTTTATTTACATCGGCCATTTTTAACTCTCCGCAGGTATGAGAACGAAACATATTTTAATATTTGTGCGAAGATAAAAGAAAAAAAACAGCGCCCCTAAATCCCCCCTGAGGAGGGACATTGCAAACCCTACAATCAAATTCAAGCATATTATTTTTCATTTTATAATGTAAATATTTTGGAGCTATTGTCTGAAGAATTCTATGTAGCATTTGTTCGGTCTCTTTTGCTGTACCGTGCAAATATGTTTGCATATTCGCCTTTGGCGAATGCAAACATATTTGTACATCGCTCAATCCACCGCAGCCATTGGTCAGAAGAAACTTTTTTCAGCATTTATTGATTGTTTAAAAGACTTAGTTTCTTATCCCTCGGTGCCCACCACAAATAAAACCATGAAAGAATACAAATACCAATTGCAAAAGGAATTACTGCCAGGTGTTTGTAAGTAAAAGCTCCATAAAATATTTTTGTATCAATGCCTGCAAACTCGCTAATCATCCAATATGAGTTTGCACTTATCCAAAACACGATGGCAATATTATGTGCAGTTTCGCTTACATACTTACGGTTTCTAAATGCAATTACAATGGCAATAATCAGCGTGGGAAATATCATTAAAATGCCCAACGGTTTCCAAACAATACACCAGCTTATATCTTTTAATAACCAAAAAACAATGTGTAGATTTTCCATTTTTCTATAACGCAATGGAATATTATAATGTTCAACTTCGGGCATCAATCAAGATTTTTTAAAAATAATTTAAAAAATACGAATAAATATTCAATTTAGGGATGTGAATTTTAATTTTTGTAAAAGCAAAAATGAAAAACAACTTTTATAAAAGAAACTAAGTTGTAGA
>Ga0209511_1001970_pt1 | contig 17418 bp, 15 predicted proteins | sample SSSSmetaG_FD_184141 | JGI IMG/M metagenome (GOLD analysis project Ga0209511, IMG submission 184141) | Glacier valley bacterial and archeal communities from Borup Fiord, Nunavut, Canada, to study Microbial Dark Matter (Phase II) - ​SSSS... | ecosystem: Environmental > Aquatic > Freshwater > Ice >...
ACACGGCGAGATCCTCGGGTGCCGGGCTGCAGGATGCTGCCGGCAAAACCTGCGAATTGTAAGACCCGGGACCGTTCAGCGGCCGGCGGCGGCTTCAGCCATTCGAGGCGCACGCGGCGACCGAACGGGCTCGGGGGAGCGCGCCGCCACGAGCCGGAGCAGGGTGATCTCGGAAGGCGCTCCGAAGCGCATGGGAGGCCCCCAGTAGCCGGTGCCGCGGCTGGTGTAGACCCACATTCGGAGCCACCGATGCAGGCCCGCCGTGAAAGGTTGCTGCAGCCGGACGAAGTGATTCCAGGGCCAGAACTGCCCGCCGTGCGTATGGCCCGAGAGCTGCAGGTCGAAGCCAGCCTTCTCGGCTGCCGCGGCGCTGCGCGGCTGGTGTGCGAGAACGATGCGCACCGCAGCATCGCTCGGGCTGCCCGCGAGCGCGGCTTTCGGGTCGCTGGCCTCGGCTGCGCTGAAGTGGCCGGCAGAGAAGTCGGTGATGCCCGCGACCACGACCTGCGCCGCATGCCGGTGCACGACCACGTGCTGATTCATCAGCACCGTGATGCCGATCCGTCGCAACTCGTGCACCCAGGCGGCGGCGCCTGAGTAGTACTCGTGGTTGCCGGTGACGAAGAACGTGCCCTCGCGCGAGCGCAGCCCGGCCAGCGGCGCGACGTGCTCGGCGAGGTCGTGCACCGAGCCGTCGATCAGGTCGCCGGTGATGGCGACGAGGTCGGCACCGAGCGCGTTCACCACTGCGACGACCTTCTCGACATACGGCCGCCGGATCGTGGGCCCGACGTGCAGGTCGCTGATCTGCGCGATGGTGAAACCTTCGAGAGCCGGCGGCAGATCGGCGAGCGCCACGTCGACGAGTAGCAGGCGGGCGGTTCGACGCGCATTGGCAAAGCCCCACAGCGAGATCGCCGCAGCCGCCAGCGGCACGGCGCGTGCGCTGGCCAGCGCGAATGAGTCGAACGAAAAGCTGCCCGGCCATTCGAACGCTGCGACGCGCGCCAGCGCCAACGCGAGGTCGCGCACCAGGCTCAGCACGAACAGCGACGAGAACAATCCCATGGCGACGAGGCCGATCCAGGCGAGCCCGGAGGCGAAGCGGCGGCGGCGGCCCCGGCGCGCGCCGAGGCCGAACGGCAGCGTGAAGAACGAGACCACGAGCAGCATCACGAAGGCAACGCTTGCGGCCAGTGAACCCAGCGCGGGCGCGATGCGCCAGCCGACGTAGAAGTGCACCAGCAACGCGACGAGGCGAAAAGGCATCGGCGGCATGTGGGTGCGCGGCACGGGGCTTCAATGGGCGGCGTTACGGTGAAGCGGACCTCGCGTGCCGTGGAGCGCGCATCACCCAGGGCCGGCCGTTGGAAGTCTCGTTCAGCAAGGAAGTGCAGGCGCTTCGCCTGGGGGCCGGCGAGACCTTCCGCGGCGAAGGCATCCTCGCCATCACCAAGGCCTTGCTGCAGTCGGGCGTGGCCTACGTGGGCGGCTACCAGGGCGCGCCCGTCTCGCATCTGCTCGACGTGATGGTGCAGGCCGAGCCTTATATGAAGGAGCTCGGCGTGCACGTGGAGGCGTGCGCCAACGAGGCCTCGGCCGCGGCGATGCTCGGCGCTTCCATCCATTACCCGCTGCGCGGCGCGGTGACGTGGAAGTCGATCGTCGGCACCAACGTGGCGGCCGACGCGCTTTCGAATCTCGCTTCGCCGGGCGTGACCGGCGGCGCGCTGATCGTCGTCGGCGAAGACTACGGCGAGGGTGCGAGCGTCATCCAGGAGCGCACGCACGCCTACGCGATGAAGTCGACGATGCTGATGCTCGACCCGCGGCCCGAGCTCGCCAACATGGTGAAGATCGTCGAGCATGCGTTCCGGCTATCGGGCTCGGCGACGCGGCGGCAGTGGTGCTGATCGCGATCCGCACGTACCGGCTCGTGTTTCATCCCGAAGACCTCGTCGAGGCGAGCGAGGCGAAGGTCGTCGAATGAGCGACGCACGGCCGCCCGAAGAGGCTCGTTCCCGCTCGGCGGGATCGGCAGAAGGCCGCAGGGTGCTCCATTGAGCAACGACTGGATCGCCTTCATCGGCTTCGTCGCGCTGTTCGTGCTGATGCTGCTGCGCGTGCCCGTGGGCATGGCGATGGGGCTGGTGGGCGTCACCGGCTACAGCTGGATCGTCGGGCCGGGACCGGCGCTCAAGCTCGTCGGCCAGACGTCGCTGCGCACCGTCACCGACTACACCTTCGGCGTGATCCCGATGTTCATGCTGATGGGCGCGTTCGTCTCCGTTTCCGGCCTCAGCAAGGAGATGTTCAAGGCGGCCGACGCCTTTCTCGGGCAGTTGCGCGGCGGTCTCGGCGTTGCCACCGTCGTGGCTTGCGGCGGCTTCGCTGCGATCTGCGGCTCGTCGGTGGCCACGGCCGCCACCTTCTCCACCGTCGCCTATCCGAGATGCGCCGCTTCGGCTACCCGCAGTCGTTTTCCACCGGCGTGATCGCCGCGGGCGGCACGCTCGGCGCCATGCTGCCGCCCTCGACCGTGCTCGCGGTCTACGCCATCCTCACCCAGCAAGACATCGGCAAGCTGTTCATGGCCGGCATCCTGCCCGGCCTGCTGGCGATCGTGATGTACGTGGCCACGATCGCGCTGATCGTGCGCCTGCGGCCGGGCTTTCTGCCCGCGGGCACCACCAAGACCTGGGCCGATCGTGCCGGCGCGCTCAAACTCGTGTGGGCGCCGCTGCTGCTGTTCGTGTTCGTGATCAAGGGTCTCTACGGCGGCTTCTTCACACCCACCGAGGCGGGCGGCGTGGGCGCCAGCGGCGCGTTCATCCTCGGCGTGCTGCGCCGAAAGCTGAACCGCATCAACACGCGCGAGGCGCTGCTGCAGGCCACGCGCACGGCCGCGGCGGTGTTCACGGTGCTCATCGGCGCGCTGCTCTTCGGCTACTTCCTCACCATCACGCAGACGCCGCAAAAGCTCACCGGCTTCGTCACCGGTCTCGGCATCGGGCGCTACGGCGTGCTCGCGCTCATCATGTTGATGTACCTCGTGCTCGGCTGCCTGATGGACGCGATGGCGATGATCATCCTCACGGTGCCGATCATCTTCCCGGTGATCGTGGCGCTCGGCTTCGACCCGATCTGGTTTGGCGTGATCATCGTGATGACGGTGGAGCTCGGGCTCATCCATCCACCCCTCATCGCATTTCCGGTCATTGCCTTGTGGCTGCCGCAAAGAATGGTTTGAATCGGCAGACTGGTTTTTTCTTCACCGACGGCTTGCAGACAACGCGAGCCGCAGCCACACAGCGACGTTACTGCAGGAGTGAGACATGATGCGTTCCCTGATCGGCGCTTGATGCCGGCACATCAGATGGCAGCTTCGGTGGCGAAATAAGCTCCGCCGAACTGCTCGGAATCTGACGGTCAATCGCTGCCATGCAACTCAAGCGACCTCGCCCAGACGCGGGCGGCCCGTCAGCGGTAGCTTCCGCGCATCCCGAACGATGACTTCCGACCCTGAACTGACATTCGCCCTGCCAAGACGGGAGGGCCGGCGAAGTCGACGTTCAAAGAATCGAGCTCCCTTCGAAATGGGCCAGAGTCGGAACGGCGACGCGAGCGCGTTCCGCTTTGAGATTTCGGACCGCTACTTGCCGACGAAGTATGCGACGTAATAGGCCAGCATGTCCAAGTCTCCCACCGGTACTTGACTCAACGACTCGGACATCGCGCGCGTGTATCCGGGTCGATCGCCCGTCTTGTAGCCGTGGAGCGCCGCGCGAACGTAGTCTTCCTTCTGGCCACCGATGCGCGGAACCCCCTGGCCACCATCCAGCGCGGAGCCGTGGCAGAACACGCACTTGTGCTGCTGCGCGAGGGCCTGCCCCGTTTTCATGCGCGCCTCCTCGGGCGCTACGGGCGGTGCCGGTGCCGGGACGGGCGGCAGCGTACCGATAAATCCGGAGTAGCCACGCAAGTCCGCATCCGTCATCGACTTTGCGATCGCAACCATCGCCGCGTTGTTGCGACGACCTTCCCGGAGCAGGAATAGCTGCGTGATCGCATACAGCGAATGCTGCCCCGCAAGTACCGGCGTGCCAGCCATGTCGCTGCGGCCATTGGCGCCGTGGCAGGCCGCGCAGACGTTGCTGAAGCGTTCCGCATAGGCCTCGCTGACCAAAGCGGCCGCACCGGCGGGACCTGCGACAACCGCTGCGCTCGCAGCGGTGTCCTTCGTCGTTTGCGCACCAGTAGGCAGGGCCGCCGACGACGCAAGCAGCGTCATCCCGACCGCTGCCGCCACGTGTGGCCAGCGCCTCAAATCACGTGCCCGAGTAGCTGATGCGGTAGATCGCACCGGCGTGGTCGTCGCTGACCAGCAGCGAGCCATCCTTCATTACGAGGAAATCCACCGGACGACCAAGGTAGCCGTTGTTTTCGACGAACCCCGTCATGAACGGCTCGAGCTTTACGCCGCCCTTACCGTCGGGGAACCCGACCATCACGTCGGCGTACTTCTTCGTGCGGTTCCACGGGCCGTGGCGGGCGATGAACATCGCACCCTGGTACTTCGCCGGAAACATTTTTCCGGTGTAGAACTTCAAACCAAGCGTACCGGCGTGCGGCCCGGTGAATGCGACAGGCTTCGTGAAGTCTTCGCACGACTTTCCCCAACCAAATTCGGGATCGGGAATGTCACCTTGGTGGCAATACGGGAAGCCGTAGTGCTCCTTACCCGGCTGCACGACATGATTCAACGTGTCGTTCGGCAACTCTTCGCTGAACCAATCTCGGCCGTTGTTCGTGAACCAGAGATCGTTGTTCTTCGGATCGAAGTCGAAGCCCACCGTGTTGCGTACGCCAGCCGCGATGGTCTCGTTGCCCGAACCGTCGAGGTTCATGCGATAGATCTTTGCGAAGTCACCGGGATCGCAGATATTGCAAGGAGCGCCGATGTTGTAGTACAGCTTGTTGTCATGGACGCGCAGGTACTTCCAGCTGTGGTCGTCGCCCCCTGGCAGTTTGTCGGTCAACACCGCGGTCGGTTCGCCGAGATTGTCGAGCTTGTCTTCGACATTGTCATAGCGCACGATTTTCTTGTTCGTGGCAAAGAACAGCGAGCCCTTGTAGAACTCAATGCCGGTTGGGTACGGAGTCTTGTCGATGATGATTTTCGGCACGCGCTTGCCGTCGACTGCCTTCTCGGGCAGTACATAAACCTTGTTGCCGACGAACAGCGTGCTGACAAAGACGTTGCCCTTGTCCCCTTGGCGCAGGTCTCGCGCGTCAAGCACTCCGGAAGCCCAGGTTTCCACCTTGAAGCCCGGCGGCAGCTTGAACTTCTTGGTCGGCAGATCTTCAGCTGCGGTGGGGATCGGGAACGCCGGCACGGGCGCCAGCTTCATGGCCGACTCGGTCTTGGGTCGGTCCTTGGCCCAGCCGGGGTCATCGGCAGCAAACGAGACCGGGGCCGCGCAAAGAAGCGGAAGCGCGGCTAAGAAAGTTGAAAGCGAACGATTTTTATACATGTCTCACCTTTAAGGCGTTGTTGCAAGAATGGTCTCGTCAAGCGGCCGATGGCGTCCCTGGCGCGCAGTAGGGCATCCGCATCGGCAACTGAAAAGCAACTTCCGCTGTGGCAAAAAAGCGCATTGACTAACCGTAGCAGACGTCTCAATAACGCTTAGTTGGATCGTTGCCCTGTGCGATCCGAAGCTCCAAGGCAAAGTCACTCTAACGAGTGGAAGCGCTGATCCGCGTAAGGGATTACGCACGCTCTCCTTAGCCGCGACCTATCGCCGGATTAGCCGGACGTGGGCAATCTCCGATGCGGGTGGCGTCGAAGTTCTCGGCGGTCTGGACGCGGCGCGCCTTTGCTTCGCAACGGATGCCCTCGCGGCAGCGATTGTCAAAGGCGCTGCATGGCATCGCCCAGATCTACGCCAAGCTCCGAGAACAGCTTCCATCTTCGGGACCGTCGAGGCCATCACGCCGATGATTGGTTGGGCTCTGGGCTCCGTTGCCGCGAAGTATGTGACGGTCTGGGACCCCCACGGTCTTCGTGAGCTCGCTGTTCGTGGCCGGCAAGATCTACGCGCTCGCCGACAAGGGGCGGCGAGCGCGAGATCGAGACCATCGCCGAAAGCTCTTCCGGCCCAACGGCATCGAGTTCCACAAAGCCTCGCTCTACGTCGCCACGCCGAAACACATCAAGCGCTACGACAACATCGAGGCCAACCTCGACAAGCCACCGGCGCCAGTGATGGTCTTCGACAAGCTCACCGGCGAAGTGCCGCACGGCTGGAGTTACATCCGCGTCGGCCCCGACAACAAGCTGTACGTGCCCGGCGGCGCGCCGCGCAACATTTGCGCGCACAACGACGCTCACATGAAGATCATGCGCATGAACCTCGATGGCAGCGGCGTCGAGAACGTGGCCACCGACGTGCGCAACACGGTCGGCTTCGACTTCGATCCGAAGAACGGTGACCTCTGGTGCACGAACAACGGGCCGCGACTGGCTCTTCGAAGACATCCCGAACGACACGCTCAGCCGCGTGGCGGCCGACGGCAACGAGGACTTGGGCTACCCGTACTGCCACCAGGGCAACATGGCCGACGGGAGTTCGGCTGACGCAAGACCTGCACCGACTTCGCCCAGCCTGCGCTCATGACCGACCCGCGCCGGCACGCTCGGCATGCAGTTCTATCGCGGCAAGGCGGCTGGCCGCAGCCGCGTTGCTGACTTCGGCCATCGCTGTGGCTGGCGTGGCCGCTGCGCAGTCGCCCGACCGCTACCCCGTCCGTGCCGCCAACGTCGGTCGCTGACCGCGTTGCTGCGACGAGCCGCCGGCGCTATGTGCCGGCGACGGTCGCGGCCAATGCGATGAGCCCGAGCCCGAGCGCGGCCAAGGCGTCGCCGGCGATGAGGCCGCCACCGAAGAGCGAGGTGCCGCTCATGTCGGAAGGCAGCTTGGCGGCGTCGCCCGGTGCATCGGTCTGGCGCTTGGGCAAGGAATCGACCGCACTCGCGAACACGCCGCCCGCGCCGAGCCAGAGCGAGGTGTCGAGGTTGACGAAGCCGCCGAACGAAAACGCATAGGGCGAAGGCAGCACGACGGCGTCGACGACGAAGTCGGTGACACGGCCCGCTCGGCCGCTCGCGATGAATGCCTGATAGCGCGGCCAGACCTTGATGAACTTTCTCGCCAGCTCGATCACGAAGCCGATCGCCACGCCGAGCCAGATCGCAGTGCGCTGGTATGGCTTGTCTTCCGTGAGGCTGCGCAGCACGCCGACGAACTTGAACGTCATCGCAGCGCTCCATTGCGCCGGCTGCTGGTCGGCCTTCATCAGCGTCTGGTCGAGTTGCAGCACCGGATAGGCCGCCATGAAGAGGCGCGCGAAGACGACCGCCAGCACGGCGCCAACGAGCACGCCGGCCATTTGGTAGCGGAACTGCATGACGCGGTTCGTGCCGAGCCGCCAGCCGGTCGAGCGGTCTTGCTGCATGTCGCACGCGACGCTGGTGGCGACCAGCAGTACCGTGCCGGCCATGAGGCCCACCACAGGGTCGTGCAGGCCGAGCCCGGCCATGATGACGACGGCCACCACGAACGCCGACGAGATCGGGTTCTGGTCGGTGATGCCGACCGAGATGCCGTTGATGAGCGCGAACACGAACACCAGCCCGACGGCGAGCGCGAGATAGCCCACCGGCTGGCCGAGCGCGAGATGGCCGGTAGCGACTGTCGCCGCGCCCCAGAACAGTACCCAGATCGCGAGGCGCCAGGTGTCGACGCGTTGCCATTCTTCCTGGGGCGCTGCGGTGCTCGGTGCAGGCGAACGCCAGCGTCGGATCGCCACGATCAGCAGCAGCGTCATGTCGATGATGGCCGCGCCCATGATCATGCCGAGCGCGATCAGGAAGGCGATCTTGCGCGGCGGATCGCCCTCGGCGAGCCAGCCTATGCCGACGAAGGTGGGCACCAGCGCCAGACCGAGCAACCCGGCGGTAACGGCCGGGATGCCGATGTGAGCACCGGTGATCATCCCGGCGCCGAAGGTCGAGGTCGAAAGACCCGTCGCGCCGATGAGCGCGATCTTGCCTGCTGCCACGCCACCCGCGATGCCGATGCCGACGCCGCTGCCCAGCATGCCGACCGCACGCTTGAGCAGCACCGGGTCGGTCAACGCGCGCAGGATGTTGGCCACGGCCAGCCCCGACGGAAACGAAAGCCGCATGCGGTCGACGAGTACCGGTGTGAACAGCATGCCGACGCCCACGCCGAACATGCCGATGCAAAGCATGTAGAGCACGAGCTGCCACATCGGCGGCTGCGGCAGGCCCATCCAGACCATCGCCTGGATCAGCACGCCCATCGCGCTCATGCCGGCGACGGATGCGGCCGCGGTCTGGATGTAGTTCGCGCCGTGCTTGCCCTCGGCGCCATAGCCGATCGTCACCGTCGAGCCGAGCAGGCCGGCCAGCACCTGCCCGCCGACGAAGAAACCCAGCGAGAAGTTCATGTACGAGGCCGTCACGCCACCGAGCGGCCCGAGGATGAACACGCCGAGGAACAGCAGCAGCAGGTGGTACTTCCACGTGCCTATCGCGGGCAGCCAGCGCCACCGCGGCGCGGCGGAAGGTTGGGTCGAAGGCAGGTCGGGGGCGGGAACGGCGCTCATGGTGGCGGCGATTGAACCATGCCCGCCGGTCGTGACTTATGCCCGCGAACACGCGACCGCCGGTCGTCTTCGAGGCGTCTTCCCCCATGTCCACGGGATGCGGAAAAGTCCTTTGCATTCCTACAGTCATGTCACGTTCCCGCCACGCATGGCTTCCAGGATCCACCGCACATGAACACCTTCGCCGTTTCCTTCGCATCCGCAGCCGTCGTCCTGACGCTGGCATCGCCCGCCCTGGCCGACACCGTCACCTTCCCTGGCTACCTGCACGGGTCGGAGTCGGTCACCTTCACGGTGCCGAACCAGAGCACGCCCGGCACGACCTCCAGCACCGTCTCGGCCGGCGGCTTCTCCACCGTCGTCAACGGCGCCACGTTCGAGACCTACTGCGTCGACCTGTATCAGACGATCGCGTTCAACACGCCGTACGCGGACTACGTCAACGTCGGCGGTGGTCATGCATTCGCCAACAGCCATGCATACGGCGACCTCGGCCGCCTCTACGGTCTCGCCGGCCCGATCCTCGATGCAGTGCACGAGGCCGCGTTCCAGATGGCCGTCTGGGAGATCGCCTACGAGACGAGCGGCGCGTACGGTCTCGGTACCGGCGTGGCGACCTTTTCGGCCACGGCCGGTGCCACCATGCTCGCGTCGGGCTGGCTGTCGTCCATCGCCAACGCCCCGGCGGGCCCGAACATCGGCGTGTTCGAGAGCCGCACGCACCAAGACGTGATCTATGCGCCGGTGCCGGAACCCGAGACCTACCTCATGATGGTCATCGGCTTGGCCGGCATGACCGCGATGACGCGACGCCGTAAGGCGGCGGCCGCGAATCGCAGCTGATCGCACACGGCGCGGGGCGGGCCATCCCGCACAATCCCGCCGCATGCTGGATGGCACGCCCGCCCTCGCCACTTCCGATGCCGTACGCGGCGGCATCGTACGCAGGCTGCTCCACGCAATTTGCTTGCTGGCACTGGGTTTCGGGACACTGAGTTTCGCCAGCTTCGCTGTGGCACTGCCCGGCGACGCGGCCGAGCCAGTGCTCGTGATCGAGCGAGCGCTCGCCGTCACCAGCGACGCTTCGCGTTTCCCGCCCGGCGCCGCGACGGTCGACGTCGCCTTGCCCGATCGCTGGGCTGCCTCGCGCCCGGGCTATGACGGCAGCGTCTGGTATCGGACCGGCTTCAGCCTCGCTGCGGCAGCACCGACGGAAGAGCTGTTCGCGCTGTACATCGAGCGTGCCTGCAGCAACCTGCAGGTGCATCTCAACGGCTACCTCATCTTCAGCGGTGGCCGCATGGTCGAGCCGGTCACGCGCAACTGCGGCCGGCCGCTCTTCATCTCGATGCCGACGGCCTTGCTGCGGCCCGGCGACAACACGCTCGACCTGCGCGTGCAGGGCTTCGCGCTCGAGCACGTCGGCTCGGTCGAAGCGGCGGCCGGCCTCTCGCGCATCGAGCTCGGCACGCAGTCGGCGCTGCGCCGCAGCCACGCCGCGCGCCTCTTCTGGAGCGTCACCTGGACCGACGCGACCAGCCTGCTGCTGATCGGCATCGGCTGCGTGCTGCTGGCCGTCGGCTGGCTGAACCGGCGCGAGGTCTACTTCTCATACCTCGGCTGGCTGTGTCTCGGCTGGGTCGTCGTCACGCTCTCGACCCTGGCCAGGGAGCTGCCGTGGCACAACGAGGTCACGGAGTTCATGCTGGTCTCGGCGTGGGCCGTCGTGCTCGCCATGGCCGCGCAGTTCTTCCTCAGCTTCGCGGGCCTGCGCTCGCGGGTGATCGAGGCGCTGGTGGCACTGCAGTGGGTGGTGCTGCCGGTCTCGCTGATCCTCGTCGGGCCGTCGCATCTGTTCGTCACCGCGCGCGCCTGGTACACGCTGCTCGGGGTCGAGCTCGTCGTGGTCATGCTGATCTATCTCTCCGTCACCTGGCGGCAGCGGCCCCGCGACTTCTGGCCGATGAGCGCCGTGGTTGCCGTCGCTGCGATCTCGCTGCTGGCCGAGCTGGCGGTGCAATGGGAATTCGTGGAGCCGCTTCCCGTCGCCGTCGCGCGAGTCAGTCTGCCGATCGCACTGGCCGGCGTTGCCGCGCGGCTGGTGCTGATGTTCTCGCGCGCCCTGCGCACGACCGAGGAAGACCGCAACCGCGTCGTCGGCCAGTTGCACCGGCTCACGTCGGAGATGGAAACGCGAGTCGAGCATCTGACGGCCGAGCGCGTCGGGCAGTTCACCGAGCTAGAGCGCCGCCGCATCGCCTCGGACCTGCACGACGACCTCGGCGCGAAGCTGCTGACCATCGTGCATACGAGCGACCCCGAGCGCATGCCGCAGCTCGCGCGCGAAGCGCTCGAGGAGATGCGGCTCTCGGTACGCAATCTGTCGGGCAAAGCGGTGCAACTCGACGACGCGATCGCCGACTGGCGCTCGGAAATCGTCAGCCGCCTCGAACAGGCGCAGATCGAGGTGGAGTGGAAGCACGAGGCGCCGGCCGATTCCCCCGAGCTCTCGGCACGCACCTACATGCAGCTCACGCGCGTGCTGCGCGAGTCGATCAGCAACGTCATCAAGCACAGCGGCGCCAAGCACTGCTTCGTGACGTGCACCGTGGTCGAGGGCCAGCTCCGCTTCAGGATCAAGGACGACGGTCGCGGCATCGACCACGACCTCGGGCGCGGCCACGGCGTGGCGAGCATGAAGCGCCGCGCCAAGCGCATGAGCGGACAGTGCCTGGTCGAGTCGCGGCCGGGTCACGGCGTCGTGATATCGCTCACGGTTCCGCTCGACAGAGAGTGAACGGTCCTGGCTCTGCCGATCGTCACTAGTACGATCGTTACAGAAACAAACGACGACGCGTATCCTTTCTGCATCATGGGTGCGTTGTTTGCTGAAAGGCTAGCCGGCGTGATGCGGCTCGCGGCCTTCGAATTCGATCGAATGCGCTGACAGCTCTCTCAGTCACCTGTCAGTCTGGAAGGAGCGGTGCGATGCCCAAAATCCTGTTGTTGGAAGACATCCCCGAAGCGAGCGCATGGCTGAAGCTGCAGATCGCTCAGGTGTTTCCGGATGCCGAGTTCCATGACACCTCTCGCGTCCACGAGGCACTGACCCTGATCGAGAAGGTGCAGTTCGAGTTCGCGCTGATCGATCTGGGCCTGCCCGATGGTTCCGGCGTCGACGTGGTGGCAGGTTTGCGTGGGCTGCAGCCCGACGCGCAGTCGGTGGTCGTGACCATCCACGACGACGACGATCACCTTTTCCCCGCACTCCAGGCAGGAGCGTTCGGCTATCTGCTCAAGGACCAGGCGGCCTCTGTTCTGGTCGATCAGTTTCGCCGCATGAGCCAGGGTGAGCCACCCCTTTCCCCCGCGATCGCTCGACGGGTGATGGCGCATTTCGCGTCGCGCTCATCGCACCGTGAGCGGCCCAAGGACATGCCGCAGGTGGTGCTGACCGACCGCGAGAACGAGGTTCTGCTGCGTGTCGCCAAAGGCTTCACCCTGCCCGAGATCGCGGTGCAATTGAATCTGTCACGGCATACCATCTCCGATTACGTGAAGCAGATCTATCGCAAGCTGAACGTGAGTTCACGCGCCGAGGCGGCGCTCGAAGCGCAGCGTCTCGGCCTCTTCGGTCGCGGGCGGCGCGCCCAGCCTCACGCAGTCTGAGCGAGGTTCATTCCTCGCCGGAGCCGAGGTGGCCGAAGCGCTGCCTCCGTCCTGTGGCCACGTTCGTGTCACCCGCTGATGTTTGAAGAGTCCCACAAACGAACGTTCTTCAGCGCACCCCAATCGGTGACATCGCTGATCGCGGCGTTGCTCGAGCCGGGTATCACCTTGCTGACTTTCATCGTGGCCACGCTGGCGCTCGACGAAAGCATGGACCGGCCCGCCATGACACTTTGTCTGCTGGTGCTGGCCCTCACCTTCCCCGGCAGCAACCGCTTCCGCGACAGCCCGCTCGGCGCAGCGGTCGACATCGTCTCATCGTGGCTGCTGTTGCTCGGCATCCTCGCGCTTTGCGCTTACGCCACGCGCAGCTTCCACTTCTTCGAGGCCGAGGTGCTCGTGGTCTGGGCGATCGCCACGCCGGTCCTGCAGTGGCTGGCAACAGTGATAGGTCGATACATCGTGATGCGCCATGCGGCCAAGCCGGAGTCTCGGCGCACCGTGGTCGTCGTGGGCGCGGGCGCACTGGGCGTCAAGGTGGCGCGGGCACTGCAGGACGGCTCGCGTGGCGTCGAGTTCCTCGGCTATTTCGACGACCGGGCCGATGGCCGTCTCGACGACGATGCGCGCTCGCAGATGCTCGGCAACCTTTCGCAGGTGGGAACGTTCGCTGCAACGCGGGGCCTGCGCGAGGTCTACATCACGTTGCCACTCGGCTCGCAGCCGCGCATTGTCGAGTTGCTCGACCAGCTTCAGGGAACGACTGCATCGCTGTTCTTCGTGCCCGACGTGTTCGGGATCAGCATCATCCAGGGCCGTTTGCAAGACATGAACGGCGTGCCCGTGGTGGGCATCTGCGAGACGCCGTTCACCGGCACCAACCTGCTGGTGAAACGGCTGAGCGATCTGGTGATCGCGGCGATCATCGTGGTGCTGATCTCGCCTTTGCTCCTCGCCATCGCCATCGGCATCAAGCTGAGCTCGCGCGGGCCGGTGATCTTCAAGCAGCGCCGCAACGGGCTCGACGGCGAGGAGATCGTGGTCTACAAGTTCCGCTCGATGACGACACAGGACGACGGCGACGTCGTCGTGCAGGCGACCCGCAACGACCCGCGCATCACCCGCTTCGGCGCCTTCTTGCGCTCCACTTCTCTCGACGAGCTGCCGCAATTTTTCAACGTGCTGCAGGGCACCATGAGCGTCGTCGGCCCGCGGCCGCACGCCGTGACGCACAACGATGCGTACAGGCAGATCATCAAGGCCTACATGGTCCGGCACAAGGTCAAGCCCGGCATCACCGGATGGGCGCAGATCAACGGCCAGCGCGGCGAGACCGATACCATCGACAAGATGCGAACCCGCGTCGAGTACGACCTGGAATACCTTCGCAACTGGTCGCTCGGGCTCGACCTGAGAATCATCGCGGGAACGGTGCGGGTGCTGTTCTTCGATCGACACGCTTACTGACACGCTCACAAGAACACGAAGGCGGCGCTCGTCGGTGCCGGCCTCAACAGGAGGACTCCATGATTTCCAACCGAGCTCGAGTTTCGTCGACGGCGCTTCGATGCGTGATCGTGCCCATCGTCGTGACCTTGGCCGGCGCAGCGTCGGCGCAAACGTCGACGCCTGCCGCCGCCGGGGCGGCCATCGGCAGTGACCCGAGCCCGTACTACATCGGCGGCAGCCAGGCCTTCACGCACGACTCCAACGCATTCCGCATTCCGTTCGGGCCTTCCGACAACTACTCGAGCACGAGCCTGCTCGCCGGTTTCGATCAACCGTTCAGCCGCCAGCGCGTGTTCGGTACGGCCAGCGTCAGCCTCAACCGGTATCAGCACCAGAACGAACTCAACAACACCAACTACGCGTTGTTGGCGGGTCTGGACTGGGCAACGCTCTACAAGCTGTCGGGCAACGTCTCGACCACGCTCGACCAGCAACTCGCCGCGCCCTCGGCCAGCGTCGACGCGCCCGACGCAACCCGTACCCTGCTCAAACGCAAGGGTGTGTCGGGGTTGGCTCGATGGGGCGGCAATTCACAGCTTTCGGTCGACGGTCGCCTCGGCTATTCGAGCCAGGACCGGAGCGGGCAGTCTCAAGCGTCGAATTCGACGAACGAAAGTGGCAGCCTCGGCGCCTTTTATCAGCCGGGCACTTTGCTCAAGCTCGGCGTCGCAGTTCGCTTCGACCGGACTCGGGCTCCGAACGCGCTGGGCCTCGATCAGGCCAACGACACGCACGGCCGCAACATCGATTTCCTCGCCGACTACAACAACGGCAACACCCTGACCACGTCGGGCCGGATCAGCTATACGCGCCAGACCAACACGAATGCCAGCAACGCCGACTTTTCCGGGCTCACGGGGAGCCTCAACCTCGGCTATCGCGCCACCGCCAAGATCTCGGTCAACCTAGCTGCATCGAGGAACGCCGGCTTCAACGCGGCCAACGGGGCCTACTCGCCCGTCATCGTCACCGCAACGCCGGTCTCGGCGTCGCCCAACGGCACCACGGCGACCTTCTATGAGAACAATCAGGTCACCAATGCGGCCAGCATGGGGGTGTCGTACGCGGCGACGGCAAAGATCGGTCTGACCGGCAACGTTCGTTATTCGCGCGCCCGCGTCGTGACGTCGTCGGGCAACGGTGGTAACTCCAACGTGGGTGCCAGCGCGACCGACACGAGCCGGGGTGCAGGGCTTGGAGCGAACTACGCCTTTTCCCGTGCACTGACTTTTGCGTGCAATGTCTCGAGAGAGCGCCGCGCGGTGACGAATGCCGTGTCTTACCGATATACCGACGACGTGGTCGCCTGCTCAGGGCAGTTCCTCTGGCGTTGAGCGCGGAGTTCTCGCTGCAATAAAAAAACGGGCCGAAAGGCCCGTTTTTCGATCGCCGGGTTGAACCCGACGAATTCTTTTACACGCGCTTACGACGACGCGCGATGAAGCCGAGAGCGCTGAGGCCGGCCAGCATCAGGGCATACGTCTCGGGCTCGGGAACGGCACGCACGATGCTGAAGTTGGCTGTTTCGAACGCGTTCACGGCCGGCGAGTTGCTGAACACCAAGCTGGTAATCATCCCGGAAGTTGCAGCGAACTGCACGTACTGCGAGAAGCTCTGGTTACCCGTTGTGGAGAGAAAGCCGAGGTTTGTTGCGCCGGCGTGGGTTCCGGAAATGTCGAAGGTCTGCGCGCCACCACCGCTATTGACCGTCAACAGGTTGTACGTGTCCGGCGAGCCCCACAGGAAGCTGATGTAGCTAACGCCAGCGCCCAGGAACGTCATCGTGGCAGGCTCCGACGCGGTTGGGCCGGCCGACAGGAAGTTGCCGCTCACCGCATTGGTGCCGAACGGACGCGCATTGTTCGTCGGGTCGTTGGCGATGTAGGTCTCACCGCCGACAACCGTCGCCGTACCTGGGCCGAGGGTGCAGGTAGTGGATGTACAGGCCGCCATCGACGGGCCAGACAACGCTAAGAATGTGCCCGAGCCGCCACCGAGCGAGCCGGTGACCGTTGCGCCGGCGGCGAACGACGCCGTGAGGGCAGCCGCCGTGAGAAGAGATTTCGCGAATTTCATGAGTTCACCTTGTTCCGAAGTTGAGATGCACCGACCTAATCGATCGCCACTGCCAGGGTTATACGGAACAAGAACCTTAGGGTCTTCCCCTTGATCAGGGGGTTTAACGCCCGGTCGGAGAGGACGGCGCGGAGTCCTACAGGTGAGGTGGCCGCGTGTCGAATTGACACCACTGTAGGCGAAGATACGGCGATGCTCATCGTCGATTGCATCCCGGACAGCCAAGGCTGGGACCCCATCAACCATCTGGTCCGGATGGCGGCAGACTGCCTCCACGCTGAGGTGGTGCGCGTCAAGCAGGACGACCTTCCCAGCCAACTGAAACGTGCAGCCAGTGTGCTGTCGCAAAGGAGCCGTGGAGCGGGCTCCGAGACATGCTTGATCATCGGCAAGGCGCCGACCGATCTGCTCCGCATCTTCAAAGTGCCCGGGTGGAGAACCCGTTTCTGCTGGATCGGTGCATGGATCATCGACTCGTTCTGGACCGACTGGATTCCCACGACGAACCGCTTTTCGCAGCCGTACGACGACGTTTTCATCACCAGCCTCGAAGACGCGGATGCCTGGGAGACCGCCTTGCGCGCACGCCCGACCTGGCTGCCCTGGGGCAGCGACGTGCTCGCATTGGGCTCGAGTGGAGGAGACCGCCCGTGGGACCTGACCCGCGTCGGACGGCAACCCCTTGAATGGGAAGACGACGTGTCCAACCAGATGGCCGCCGAAGAAGTTGGCATTCGCTTTCATCCCAGACCCTCCTTTTCCAGGACTTCTGGTCAGGCAAATCATGAGGAGCTGATGCTTGCCTATGGTGAGACGAAGTTCTTGTTGGCCTTTTCGAACACCGTAAATCCAACCAACTACACGCACCCGACCCGTGAATACCTGACCGGGCGCTGGGTCGATGCACTCGGCGCAGGCGCCGTCGTGGCCGGCATCGCGCCTCGTGGGCCAGGCATCGACCGACTGTTGTGGCCAGGCGCGACGCTGGACCTCGCCACGACCGATCGGGCCGGCGGTCTGGCCACGATAGGCAAAGCATTGGCCTCGTGGACCGCCGAGGTGGCCCACCGGAACCACGCCTTCGCGCTCAGCCGTCTGGACTGGCGGTGGCGGCTGCAAGCCATCGCCGAAGCCTCGGGCGAAAAGCCGGCCCGGCTCGCGCACCAGCTGCAGCAGCTTCGGGAACGTGTGTCGGCTACGTCTGCTCTCACTCTGGCGTGAGCATTCGTTCTCGATACGGCGCGGCGCGGCGGGCGGCTCGCACGGCTCGGATCGGGATCCGTCACCGACCCGCACCTAGAATCCCGATCGCTGCGCGACCAGAATTCTTCTTTCTCACTTTTTATGACCGAAACTTCCGTGGTGGCCCCGCCGCCCCGCCAGTGGCCGCGCTCGCGGCTGCTCAACGTGTGGGTCGACGACCTGACGATGGGCGAACTGATGCAGCGCCTCAACCAGGGCGTCGTCTTC
>Ga0209511_1001971_pt1 | contig 17407 bp, 14 predicted proteins | sample SSSSmetaG_FD_184141 | JGI IMG/M metagenome (GOLD analysis project Ga0209511, IMG submission 184141) | Glacier valley bacterial and archeal communities from Borup Fiord, Nunavut, Canada, to study Microbial Dark Matter (Phase II) - ​SSSS... | ecosystem: Environmental > Aquatic > Freshwater > Ice >...
AAATCTTCAGCGATCGCGAGATTAGATTCATCAATCTTTAATCGTTTGGGAACCAGTTCTTCACCGCTAAATCGGTGCATCAATAAATCAGATGGCAGCATTAGTCCCAGATCTCGCGTAAATCAAGAATGAATTCGGGCAGGATGAATTCTCCTGAGAGGGTGTCGGGGCGATCGAGAATCTCGATCAGTTGATTTGGACGGTAGATTTCAACCTGTTGATCTTGAGGATTAATCAACCAGCCTAGAGATGCCCCATTTTCTAGATACTCTCGCATTTTTGTTCGCAAATCTTCCAGGTCGTCACTAGGAGAGCGCAACTCGATCACAAAATCAGGACAGAGAGGAATAAATTTCTTTTTCTGCTCAGGGGTTAACCCGTCCCATCGCTCTTGCTGAATCCAGGCGACATCGGGCGATCGAGTTGCCCCATTCGGCAGTTTAAACCCGGTTGAAGAATCAAAACTTTTACCAAGTCTCTTTTGCTGATTCCAAAACCAGACTTGTCCAGTTAATCCAGAATTCCAGTTTCCTGTTTCGCCTCCGGTGGGTGACATGATAATCAGTTCTCCAGTGGAAGTTCGTTCAAATTTGGAGTCTCGATTTGTGAGACAAATCTGCTCAAACTGCTCATCTGTCACTTTTCTATTAGTTAGCTGCATGACGACCTCTCAATTGCTGTGAAAGCAGACGGGTTGCTCGTCGCATTCTTGTAGTTTAGCGAGTCTGTGTTACTTCTTGGCTTTTGCCGCGTCATAATAAAAGGCAGCTTTACGATCGACACTGGGTAGATATGTTGAAATCATGGTGGCAATGGACACTCGCGATCGCGCTCTTAGCGTTGATTGTAGTTGGGAGTGTTTGGCTGTTTCGACCGAGAGAAGCGTCAGTTCCGACCACTCCATTGTTGGTTGGCGATCGACGGGTTGACCACTTAAAGATGGGAAATCCTAGCAATGCAGGAGTTGACCCCAACAATTATCTGTTGTCAAGCTCAGAGAGTGTCGATCAACCTCGACCCTATGTGACTTCTTATAATCGGAGTAAAAACACTCCAAATTGGTCAAGCTGGCAGTTAAATAAATCGTGGCTCGGCAATTCTCCGCGTCGCAATGATTTTCGTCCTGATCCGACGTTGCCAAAAGGTTGGTATCAAGTCCGATCGAATGACTATAACAACAGTGGATTCGATCGGGGACACATGACCCCGGCTGCCGATCGTGATAACACTCCCCAAAATATTTCTGCGACATTCTTAATGACCAATATTGTGCCGCAAGCGCCCGATAATAATCAGGGACCTTGGGCGCAGTTAGAAAATTACAGTCGTGGTTTAGCAGAGCAAGGAAAGGAACTCTACATCATCGCGGGTGGTTATGGAAACACGCGATCGATTGGGAAAGGCAATGTCAAAATTACGGTGCCCGATCGTGTGTGGAAAGTGATTGTCGTCATGGACAAACCCGGACTCACTGCCAATGATGTGAATGCGAATACACGCGTGATTGCAGTTGATATGCCCAATCAACAGGGCATCAAAGAGGCGGACTGGCGCAGATATCGAGTCAGCGTTGATTTAATCGAAGAGAGAACGGGCTATAACTTTTTGACCAACGTGCCCGATGTGACGCAGGTGCGACTTGAGGAAAAGGTCGATAAAGTCATTGAGCGGGTTAAGTAATGGGTTAAGTCAGATCTTGCACCAGTCTATTCGCTGCGGCTCTGTCCCGCCCGTGAATGGAATTCCGGGCTAGCCTTGCGAAGTCCGTTGAAACGGACTGAACCTCAAACCCTCTCTCAGTCCCTTGAGTGGACTTCGCACCGTTAGACCGTGATGTTCAATCACGGGCGGGTGAATGCCAGAAACGAGAGAGGTTTAGTTTAGGTGCAAGATCTCAGTTAAGTCTCGACGGCTTTTGTGGTGATTCCAGCGAGGTGACTATCTGGAGTTTGTCCCACAATGTAAATGTCTAAATTAATCTCGCCGAGTCGGTAGACTCTGAGGGTATTAAGACGCTGTTTGAGTGTGGCGACGAGCTGCTGATATTGTTTCATTGTGGCAATCTCTTCGTCGCCGTACCAATCTTGAGGCTGAGTGACGACTTCAAAAAAAGAGTCGAAGTCATCGGTTTTGACGATCGTATTCATTGAGTGATGCGTAAAGTCCAACAGCTTCTCATGAGTCAGGTCAGACGCGGTTTGATTCTGCCAGCAAAACACCTCAAATGGATACTCTGACTCACTGATCCACAGCAACTTGTTGCAGGCTTGTTTGAGTTGATCAATCAAATCTAAGCAATCGTGAGTCATGAGTCGTTACCAATCTGCTTCGGGTTCAGCGGCACGAGGAATCGATTTTCTAGGAACAGCATAAACTGAAGGCGGTACTAACTCTAGCTGGTGTTGGGGTGATTTGGCAGGCGATTTCTCTCCTTTGCGGCGACGAGACACGCCTTCTTCGCTGGTATCTTCTGCTACAACTTCATAGAGCAACGCCAGCTTATTGGGGTCTTTGCCCTTGCGAAGAATTCGCCCCAGTCGCTGAATATATTCACGAGTCGAGCCTGTACCCGACAGCACGATCGCGACACTCGCCTCCGGCACATCAACGCCTTCGTTAAGAACTCGCGAAGCCACTAACGTTTTATAGTCTCCTTGCTTAAATCGCGTCAGCACATCATGCCGTTCTTTAACGGGAGTTTGATGCGTAATAGCAGGAATCAGAAACTCTTGAGAAATGCGATAAACGGTGGCGTTGTCGTCTGTAAAAATCAGAGTTCGTTCGGGATAATGTTGGGATAAAAGATCGGCGAGAATTCGCAGCTTGCCCTCGGTGCCAAACGCGATCGCTTTGGCTTCTCGGTGCGCCAACATCGCTTTGCGTCCGGCTTTCGATCGAGCGCTTGCCTGCACAAATCGCTGCCAACCTTGAGCGCTGCTGAGATAAATATTCGCTTCTTTTAGGAATGCGTTGCGGATTTGAACTAAGCGATCGTAGCGTTCTCGCTCCTGTTTTGAAAGTTTGACTTTAATTTGGGTCGCTCTATGATTTGCGAGTGCCGAACCGGATAATTCTGCTGCGGTTTTACGATAGACTTCTGCACCGATTAGCGTATTCAGATCTTCGTGTTTGCCGTCTGTGCGTTCGGGTGTGGCGGTCAATCCTAATCGATAGGGCGCGATCGCAAATTCTGCAATCACTCGATTGAAGCCACTCGGCAGATGGTGGCATTCGTCAAACACCAGCAGCGCATATTGATTACCGAGTGTCTCCGCATTAATCGCAGCACTATCGTAAGTTGAGACAAGAATGGGAGTGCGATCGCGCGATCCGCCCCCCAATAACCCGACTTCAACGTCGGGAAACGCCGCCGTTAAGTGCGCGTACCACTGGTGCATTAAGTCTAAGGTGGGCACCATGACTAATGTACTGCGCTGTGTGATCTGCATCGCCAATTGCGCCAGATAGGTTTTTCCGGCAGCCGTGGGGAGAACGACGACTCCCAGCCGTCCCGCGTGTCTCCAAGCATCTAGGGCTTCTTGCTGATGCGGATAAGGCTCCATCTCTAAACTGGGCACCATTTCGACTTCTGCAAAGGCTTTTGCTTTATCGTCAAGCTCGGTGCCTTCAGCGCGCATTGCCAGCACCAAATTGCGATATTGATGGGCAGGAATACGAAACCGCTCGATGCGATCGTCCCAAATCGCATAGTCCATCCATGCCTTCCCTTTGGGTGGCGGATGCAGAATTAGAGTGCCACGATCGAACTTGAGCGTAGGAGTACGAGCCATGAGTTTTGCTCAGAACACTTGTTCGCTTGTCTGACGTTTATCGTGTCATCTCTTCGAGAGTTTTGCAAGCTAAGGAACTGGCGTGAAAATAAAATCTCTTACCGTTGACCGTAGATTTCAACTTCGCTCAACCACCAGAGGTCTGACAGGGGCTGAGCGAAGTCGAAGCCCGATCTATGGGACTCTGAGATTAACAGGTGCCCGTCAAACATCGGGATCGATTCCCATCGTTCTCAGTTGCTCTTCTAATCGCGTGGCTCTGGCTTCAGCTCGTTCGGCTCGTTGTCGTTCTTGCTCGGCTCGTTGTCGCTCTTGCTCGGCTTGCTCGGCTCCAGTTGGCACAACCCCCTCGCGGGTAGACCAGCGCAACCAGCGATCGTGCTTGCCCTCAAATACACCATCCCAGAGCGTTAAGCCGATGCCGACCTGCTCTAGCCAGGTTTCTGTCATCTCTTGATAGCGATTGCCTCGAAGCTCAAACACCCTTAAGAGAGTGTCTCCTAGCTGTTGAAGAGGGTCAAAAACCGCATAATAGGCTATGCCAATTCTCGAATAGTCTCTGAGTTTGCTGCCCAACTCATTGCCTTCTTTGTTTGAGACAATCTCGATCGTGACATTGGGCGGTTTGCCAAATTCCCACACGAGATAGGTGCGATTCTTTTTCTCACGCCAGTTTTCAGGAACTTCGACCTCCAGGCTGAGAAACACATCGGGGACGATCGGAGGCTGACGCACGGCATAAAACACTCCCACGTTTGCCGCAACTAAAAAGGGACAGTCAAGCACCGAAGACTGGCTATAAAGCGGTTCCGTCAGTAGGCGCTGTTGCTTTTCGGTGATTAAATTATCCACGGGGGTGTCGTCCTCGATCTCCAAATCGCGGATGTCTGGCGACAGATCAACTTCAGTAGCGATTTGCGACATGAGCCAGTCCTCTAGCGGTTAGGGACGATCGTAGCAGTTCATTGTAAATCTACCCACAAAACAGATTCACAGATTCAGTCTTCACAATCGAGCCTTCTTGCGCTTACTCCAACAACCAAGCAAACAGATCCCCGATCGTAAGTCGTAGCTCACTTGCAAACGATGGCATCGGAAGAACATGATCGAGTGCATCAAACACTTCCATTTCCTGCTTGGGGCGAAAGACAAACACAGTTTGCTCATCTGGATCGATTAACCAACCCATTTGAGTCCCGTGTTTTAGGCAATGAAGAATGTTTTTCGTTACTTTTGTTTGGCTTTGGTCAGGAGACAAGATCTCGATCGTCCAATCTGGCGCAGCAGAAAATGTATTCGCCACTGCCCCATTGTCGTCACGAGGAATCCGGCTCCAAACAAAAACTACAATATCGGGAACCGTTGAACGACCCCCAAAGGTACACCGTAGCTCAGGGAACGCACGAGCAGCGCGCTGAGGCTTAACGACTCCATTAATAGCAGGTACAAATTCTCCTTGAATGGCACTATGTTTCCCTTGTGGCATCGGCTTCTGGATGATTTGACTATCAATGTATTCACTTGCAGGTTTCGTTTCTGGTAGCTGTAAAAACTCTGCCAACGTCAGCGTTTTAGACGGTGCTTGTACCATTCTGGTTTTACCTCTAAGTCTGCTAGATCAAATACCAATACCAATCTCTATTTTATCCAGAAGCTCAATGAGGAAGATCGACCTAACCATTTCTAGCCAACTTTAGAGTGGAAGTCAGCGTCGCACATTAACACAAACAACTCGATTGGTCTGAACTTCTGCACCAGCGATCGTAGCCTAAGCAGCGCCGCCCAGTATCTTAATGAAGGCTTCCAGTGCTTGTCGTCTAAGTTCGATCGGAGTCATTCTCGAAGCCTCCTGCTAACTATCTTTTGGATGCTCAGAAGCCATTTGAGAAAGCTGTTGTGAGATCTCAGGATTGTAGAGCCGTAGATAATTCCAATAGTTGCCAAACACCGACTTCACATAGCCCTTCGTCTCATCGTAGGGAATCATCTCGATAAACTCATCGGTGTCTTGCGTTTTTGCCTTCGCGAGCCAGCCGCCTACCGCCCCCGGACCCGCGTTATAGCTCGCAACCGCCAGCATCGAGTTGTTGTTATATTCCAGGTGCGTATGGTCGAGATACCAGGTGCCCAAGCGGATATTGTCGTTAGGGTCATCTAGCTTAAACTGTTTAAGTTTGATATTGCTGGCGATAAACGTCGCCGTTTCGGGCATCACCTGCATCAGACCTGTTGCGCCCACCGATGATTTGATTTTTGACTCAAATCGCGACTCTTGACGAATTAGCGCCGTCACCAAAAGCGGATTGAGTTGCTGCTGCTGTGACCAGTTCTCGATTTCTTGTAAGTAGGGAAACGGATAGAGCGCTTGCCAGTAGCCAGACTGCTGTTGGAGCGATCGATACTGTTCTTTTTCGTCGGGTCTGTCTCGATCGCTGAGATTAGACACCATAAAAATGCCGTCGAGATTATCGCCCACTCCGAGCCGCATTACGCCATCGGTGAATTGTTCTGACACCGATGGAGCCATGCGATTTTGAAACTCGACTTGCCAGTGAGTCCAGGCATCGCGGTCTTGCCCAAGCTGGTAGAGTTCTTTGAGAACAAGCGATCCGGCGATGAGTTCGGGGCGAACGGCGGGTTTATCGACTTGCGGGTTGAGCGATCGGACGCTGTTAAAGTCGCCCACATTCCAGCCGAGCATACTTGCCGATCGCCACGCATAATAAGACTCTGGATGCTTTGCCAACACTTTTTGATAGATGGCTTTTGCTTCATCTGATTTGCCCAGTTTTTCGGTCCATTTGCCGACCCAGAACCCAGCCTGTGCCCCGATTTCGCTATTGGGATTGTTGTCGAGAATCGGTTCTGCCCACTGCTTGGCAAGTCGAAAATCTCCGGCTTTGGCGCGTTCTTGAGCATACGCCCAACGCATCTCTGCTGCTGCGTCGGTGCTGGCATATTGCGTTAGCACCAGTTCCCGGACCTGAGCGGCAAATTTGCTACTGTTGAGTTTGTCTAGCTGTTTCGATTTTTCGACCAGCGCGGCGGGTGCTCGATCGGGAAAATGCTCAATCACTTGGTCGAGATAGGCGATCGCGAGTTGAGGCTGTTCGGCTAATGCTGCTAGTCGAGTCAGCGCTAATCCAGCTTCGGGTGACTTGGGGAACGTTTGAACGACTTGCCGATAGCGGTCTTCTCCACCCGATTTGCCGCTTAGATGAAGCCCACGTGCGGCTCGATAGGCGTTGACCGGAGTTTGAGGCGCACGGGCATAGGCAAACGCACCTTTGTCGTAAACCTGATTTTCCCAGTAGCCAAAGGCGATCGCTTCCCAATCTTTGGGCTGTAGCTGCGGGGCAAATTTCTCAGTGATCTTGTCGAGAATGCCCGTGTAGCCGTTTTGATTGATCGCATATTTGGCAACCAACATCAGCATGGCAAGCTGATTGGGATTCTTTTTAAGGCGGAGTTGAGCGATTTCAACCGATCGGGGATGGGCAGGAAACTTTGCGATCGCCTGATCCCAATATTTAGGGTTCGATCGTCCTAAGAAAAACAGCCCTTCTGCGGCAGCGGGATCATCAGGATATTGCTTCACTAATTCCTGCCAGGTGGCGGTAGCTTCTGACGGTTTGCCAGCCGCCTCGTATGCCTGTGCCCGTTTCAGCAGAATTTGAGAAGACAACACCGAGTAATCTTTTTCTAAATCCTTCAACTGCTCTAGCGCTTTGTCTCCCTGCCCTTGAGCTACGAGATCGCTTGCCAGCAAATAACGAGCGCGATTTCTTTCTAATGAAGGAGCCGATTTTTGGGCGGTCGCTTTTAGCGTTGCGGCGCGTTGAGTTGGCGATTGGGAAATTAGAGGACTGACGATCGCGCTCGGAGATCCCACACTTTCGGGCTGCGTAGAATTGAACCCCTTCGTCGCTTGGTTTGAAGCGTCCTTAAGTTTCTCGATCGGCAAAAACACGCCGATTAACAAAGCCGATAATCCGGTGGTGGCTGCCAGCGCGATCCAAATCTTTCGTTGCTTCAACATCGATCTCCCAAAGCGTGGGTAAAATCTTCCAAAACTCTCAGCAGTTATAGCAAAGATTTGAAGGTTGCTGATGAGAAATGATAAATGTGCAGTCTATTTGTAGCTTATGACACGAATCATCCTACTGTAAATTTCTTCGAGAATCAGTGATCGCGGTCGCTGCGTCCTAAAACTCGACAACTACCTTCAAAGAAAAATCTGAAACGTCTCTGCATCCTTGGAGATCTTCTCACATCCCTCTTAATTTTGATCGATACTAGAAATCAGTAATTGAACCCAAAAGAAAGGTTAAGTGATGAAGGTACAAGCAACCAATACGCCGCGTCTCGAATGGTCTGGTGATGGTCTCGCGATCGGCTTATTTGAAGACGAACTTGAGCTAACGGGCGACCTGGCAGCACTCGACGAAACGCTTTCAGGGCTACTGAAAGACTTAATGACCGAAATGGACTTTAAAGGCAAATCTGGCAGCAGCGTCTCAACTCGCGTCGGCAACCAAAGTTCGATTCGGAAGTTGATTGTGGTAGGTTTGGGCAAATCTGACGCGCTGAAGCTTGATGGAATCAGACGGGCGGCGGCAGCGAGTGCCAAACTTGCTAAAAAAGAACGCTGCAAAACTCTGGGCATTAGTTTGCCCGTGTGGAATCAAGACGCAGCCGCGACTGCTCAAGCGATCGTCGAAGGCGTAGAACTTGCCCTCTATCAAGACAACCGCTTCAAATCAGAACCTGATGACAAGCCCAACGTCGAACAGATCGATCTGTTGGGGTTTGCTGAACAAACGGCGGCTGTCGAGTATGCCCGTAAAGTCTGCTCTGGTGTGTTTCTAGCACGAGAACTCGTTGCCGCCCCTGCCAACTATGTCACGCCGATCACGCTGGCAGAAACGGCACAAGCGATCGCTCAAGACTATGGTCTACACGTCGAAATTTTAGAGAAAGAAGAGTGCGAAGCGTTGGGCATGGGGGCGTTTTTGGGCGTGGCTCAAGCGTCTGATCTGCCTCCAAAATTTATTCACCTAACCTACAAGCCCGATGGAACTCCTCGTCGCAAATTGGCGATCATCGGCAAAGGGGTCACGTTTGATTCGGGTGGGTTGAATATCAAAGGGGCAGGCAGCGGCATTGAGATGATGAAGACTGACATGGGGGGAGCAGGTGCCACGTTTGGGACGGCGAAAGCGATCGCTCAAATCAAGCCTGATGTTGAGATTCACTTTATCGTTGCTGCGACTGAAAATATGATTAGTGGTCGCGCCATTCACCCCGGTGATATTCTCACTGCCTCGAATGGGAAGACGATTGAAATTAACAACACTGACGCAGAAGGACGATTAACGCTAGCGGATGCACTGGTGTTTACTGAAAAATTGGGTGTGGACGCGATCGTCGATTTGGCGACGCTGACTGGGGCATGTGTGGTTGCATTGGGAGACGAGATCGCTGGGCTGTGGAGTCCTGATGATGCGGTGGCGGCTCAACTGCAACAAGCCTCAGAAAAATCGGGTGAGAAACTCTGGCGGATGCCAATGGAGGAGAAGTATTTTGACAGTATGAAGTCTGGCATTGCAGACATGAAAAACACGGGCGCTCGTGCAGGGGGTGCCATTAGTGCGGCGATGTTTTTAAAGCAGTTTGTGAAAGAAACTCCTTGGGCGCACCTTGATGTCGCTGGACCTGTTTGGGCAGATAAAGAGAGCGGCTATAACGGGGCAGGGGCAACCGGATATGGTGTGAGAACTTTGGTGAATTGGGTGATAGGTTAACGCACGATTTTAGTCATCATTAATTAAGGGACGCTCGATCGAGCGTCCCTTTTGTTTTGATAAGAGGTCTGTCGCTCTTAATATCTATTTATTGAGTGTTTAGATAATTTCTATATCTATAGGTATAGAAATTATCTAAACTATCTAAATATCTCTATTACTAACGCTATTTCTAGAAATATATCAGCTCAATAAACGAAAAAATATACTTGTTATTTTTCAAATAACCCTAGATGATTGTGATTGAGGTCTTCTGAACTCAGGAAATCTTAACCCTCTTAGTTTTTTTGCCTTAACCTGTCAGATTGACTCTAGAAATAGCTAAAACCTTCATTCTGACTCGTTCTAAACGTTCGATCGACGACTCACTAACCATTTAAACTCATCACATTGGAGTTCAACGAACCCATGTTTCAAGGGTGGATTCAAATTGCATTAACGCTACTGATCGTGGTAGCAATTACTCCCTTCCTGGGAGGGTATATGGCTCGTGTCTACCTGGGAGAAAGAACGCTACTTGATCCGGTTCTCAATCCTGTCGAGCGAATTCTTTTCAAACTGAGCGGTGTGCAAACCCGTGAAAATATGACAGGTTGGCAGTATATCAAAGCAGTGCTGTATAGCAATCTCGTGATGGCGCTGCTGCTGACCTTCATTTTGTTTAGCCAGGGGTGGTTACCCTTCAATCCAACGGCTCTCAGTGAGCCAACCTGGGACACCGTACTGCATACGGTTATTTCTTTTATCACCAACACCGATCAGCAACACTATTCTGGCGAAACTACCTACGGGTATTTTGCTCAGTTTGCTGGATTGGGCTATATGCTTTTCGTCTCAGCCGCAACTGGATTGGCAGTCGGGATTGCCTTTATTCGTGGATTAACGGGTAGACCCCTCGGCAACTTCTACGTCGATCTGACGCAATCGATCACGCGAATTTTATTGCCGATCGGGATCATTGGCACGATTCTTTTCATTGCAGGTGGTGTGCCCGAGACGCTTACAGGTCCGGCTATTGTGCCGACGCTCGAAAATCCGGCGATCAGTCAGGCGATCGCGCGCGGTCCGGTGGCTCACTTTGAGATTTTGAAACAGATCGGTGAAAACGGCGGCGGTTTCTTTGCAGTTAACTCCGCTCATCCATTTGAGAATCCGAGTCCGTTTACTAATTTGATCCAGACTGTAGGAATGGTGATGATTCCCTCATCATTTATCTATACCTATGGCGTGATTGCTAACAATCGCAAACAAGCCTGGTTAGTATATGGCATGGTGTTGACGATTTCGATCGTGTTCATCATCTTCAATGGAATCAGCGAATATAACGGCAACCCTGCGGTGAATGCGCTGCTGCTGGGCGGTCAGGTGCCCAATTTAGAAGGAAAAGAAGTCCGGTTTGGCTGGGCACAATCTGCTTTATTCTCTGTGATCACGACGGGCACTATGACAGGTGCGGTCAACAGCTTTCATGATTCGTTCATGCCGACAGGCGGATTCGTCATGATGTCAAATATGTTTCTGCAAATCATTTGGGGCGGACAAGGAACAGGAACGGCTTACTTATTTGCCTATCTGATTTTGGCGGTGTTTGTGACGGGTTTGATGGTCGGACGCACTCCCGAATTTTTGGGGCGCAAGATTGAAAAGCGTGAGGTAGTGCTGGCGGGCTTTTTGATTTTGCTCGTTCACCCGATCGCGATTCTGATTCCAGGCGCGATCGCCATGTCACTGCCCAGCGCACCCGATGGAGTAACGGCTCAAGGCTTTTACAATGGCATCACCAATCCTAGTTTTCACGGGTTAACTCAGGTTCTCTATGAATATGCCTCAGCCGCCGCTAACAATGGATCTGGCTTTGGAGGACTCCTAACCAGTCAACCTGCTCCGTCAGCCCTGTGGTGGAATCTGAGCGCTTCATTTAGTTTACTGGCTGGTCGGTATGTGCCGATCGTGGCTCTACTGCTGTTAGCCGATAGTATGTCGCGCAAGCAGCCTGTGCCAATGACGAGTGGAACGCTCCGGACGGATACGGGGCTGTTCACAGGCATTACAGCAGGCGTAATTTTGATTATGGGCGCGCTGACGTTCTTCCCGGTGTTGGCACTCGGACCGATCGCAGAAGCGTTTCAAATCGCCAAGGGCATCGGGTAACTCAGCCTTGAGATTGTCCATCTAGTCAACTATATTTTGTCCTTCTGCCCACAGACGATAGATCCCGAATTTATGCAAACTCCACAAGATTCAGATTCTCTTCAGTCTTCCCGCAGCGGTAAGCGTGACTCTCGCAGACATACTCCCAAAGCCAATATGAGCGGGCTATATCAGAGAGCCATTCGCGAGGCGTTTATCAAACTCGACCCCCGTACTGAGGTTAAAAACCCAGTCATGTTTGTGGTTTGGGTAGGGACGATCGTGACCTTTCTAGTAACGCTTGACCCAAATTTGTTTGGCACTGTGCAGGCTGATCCGGGTCAGCAGCGATTGCTCAACGGATTGATCACGTTCATTTTGTTTTTTACACTCGTCTTTGCCAACTTTGCCGAAGCCGTTGCTGAAGGGCGGGGTAAAGCCCAAGCCGATGCGCTGCGCTCAACCCGATCGGATACGATCGCTCACAAACTTCTGCCCGACGGTTCGATTCAAGAAGTCAGTTCGACTGAGTTGCAGCGCGGCGATCAGGTGAAGGTGGTAGCGGGCGATATGATTCCTGCGGATGGCGAAGTCATCAAAGGGATTGCCTCTGTCGATGAGTCTGCCATCACCGGAGAATCGGCTCCGGTTCTCAAGCAGCCGGGTACAGATATTATGAGTTCGGTGACGGGTGGGACGCGCATCCTCTCGGATGAGTTAATTCTCAAAGTCGCGTCTGATCCGGGTCAAGGTTTTATTGACCGGATGATTGCTTTAGTTGAAGGCGCGGAACGAGTCAAAACCCCGAACGAAATCGCTTTGACGGTGCTGCTGACCGTTCTGACGCTGGTGTTTTTGATCGTGGTTGCAACCGTTTCGCCTTTGGCAAACTATGTGAGTGCTCCGACGACGATCGCCATTCTTATTTCTCTATTAGTCGCGTTAATTCCCACGACGATCGGCGGGTTGTTGAGCGCGATCGGCATTGCCGGAATGGATCGGGTCGCACAGTTTAATGTGATTGCTACATCGGGTCGTGCTGTGGAAGCTTGTGGAGACATTAGCACCCTTGTTCTCGACAAAACTGGAACGATTACACTAGGCAATCGACTAGCAGATGAGTTCATTCCGGTGGATGGTCACACAGTTGAAGAAGTTGCCCAAATTGCTCTCGCTGCAAGCGTATTTGATGAAACGCCCGAAGGGAAGTCGATCGTGATTCTAGCCGAGCGCAACAGTGCCAATATAAACTTTAATACCGACGATGCCAGCGGAGTCGAATTTACAGCCAGAACGCGCATGAGCGGAACGGACTTACCGAATGGCAAGGAAGTGCGTAAAGGTGCAGTGGATGCTGTTAAAGGCTTTGTGCGATCGCGCGGTGGAACAATTCCCGTTCAACTTGATGCAGCCTATGAGCGGGTTTCTCGCTTGGGGGGCACTCCGCTTGCCGTTTGCCAAGATGGCGAAATCTATGGCGTGATTTACCTCAAAGATATTGTGAAAGCGGGTCTGAGAGAGCGCTTTGATCAACTCCGCCGCATGGGTGTCAAAACTATCATGCTCACGGGCGACAACCGTATTACCGCTTCGGTGATTGCCGAAGAAGCGGGGGTCGATGACTTTATTGCAGAAGCGACTCCTGAAGACAAAATCGATGTGATTCGCCGTGAGCAAGCCGAAGGAAAGCTAGTCGCAATGACTGGAGACGGCACCAACGATGCGCCTGCTCTCGCTCAAGCAAATGTCGGCGTGGCAATGAACTCTGGTACTCAAGCTGCCAAAGAAGCTGCCAACATGGTGGACTTAGATTCTGACCCGACGAAACTGATTGACCTGGTGACGATCGGCAAACAGCTTCTCATCACTCGCGGGGCGTTGACAACGTTCTCGATCGCGAACGACATTGCAAAATACTTTGCGATCATTCCGACCATCTTCGCGGCAGCAGGGATTGGTTCTCTCAACATCATGGGCTTGAAGAGTCCACAGTCAGCGATTATCTCAGCGTTAATTTACAATGCGCTGATTATTCCCGCTCTGATTCCATTAGCGTTGAAGGGAGTGCAGTTCCGTCCGCTTACGGCGGATCAACTGCTGCGTCGCAATATTCTGATCTATGGGGTGGGCGGCGTAATCGCTCCCTTTATCGCCATCAAGATTATCGACGTACTGCTTCCCTTCTCTTAAGCATTTGAATCGTCATTCACTGACTCAATCTCTAAAGTGTGATCTCTATGAAACGTTTCGATGTTCGACCCCCTGTTTTAACGGCTCAGATTGCTGAAGATATGACCGAAATCTGGTCTGAGTGGCGCAGACAAAAGCTCCCGCTCTACCTGTTCCTGGGACTGTGCTTCAACCTCGTCCTTGCCCCCGCTGTCTTTGCAGCAACGGGTGGAGAGATGTCTCGCAGTCAAACCTATTGGCTATCCGCACTCGGTTTAGTCACGATCGCCCTCGCGATTTATCTATTTTTCGTGATGTTTGTACCGGAGAAATTCTAATGAGTTTTGCACGCGAGGCTAGTAGAGCCGTTCGATCGACGCTGGTGCTTTGGGTTTTGACCGCGATCATCTATCCCTTGGCAATGATTGCGTTTGGACAGATTGTTTTTCCGTTTCAGGCAAATGGCAGCATAATCAAGAATGCTCAAGGTCAAGACGTGGGTTCTGCCCTGATTGGTCAACCCTTTACGTCCGATCGCTATTTCAACAGTCGCCCCAGTACGACCAGCTACAGCACTGCTGATCCTAAGAAAGATGATGCTGGAGTTCTCAAAACAGGCGTATCGGGTGCGAGTAACTTAGCGCCCAGTAATCCTGCACTGCTCGATCGGATGAAGGGAAAAAGCGATCCCGATCCGACCAAAGCGATCGAGGGTGACATTCCTCGTCTGCAAAAGGCAGGAGTAAAGCCCACGGCTGATTTGGTCTATACCTCTGGGTCGAGTCTTGACCCCCACATCACGCCAGAAGGAGCCGCCGCTCAACTCGATCGTGTTGCCAAAGCAAGAGGACTTCAGCCCAATCAGTTGGAACCTCTGATTAGCCAAAACACCGACGGTCGATTCTTAGGTATTTTTGGTGAGCCGGGTGTCAATGTGTTGAAACTAAATCTGGCGTTAGATGCGCTCAAGCCAGCCAGCTAAATCTTCAAGGTGAAATCTGCATGATTAACCATCATCGGATGACCCTGAGTGATTGTTTGAGTTTGATTCCAAACGCTTCCTCGATCGCCAAGACTCCGCTTCAAGATCGTTCTGTTCAGCCCAAAGTTTACTTAAATGAGCGCTATTGCGTTCTCGACCTGATTGGTCAGGGTGGCTTTGGGAGAACCTTCTTGGCGATCGATGAATCTCACTCACTTCAGTCGCCTTGCGTCATCAAACAACTTTTTCTCAACGAGCAAAACACGGGTCTTCAGCAAAAAGCAGTTGAGCAATTTCATCAAGAGGCGCTACAACTCTCTGAACTGGGAAACCATTCTCAGATTCCTCAACTGCTAGACTTCTTTGAGCAAGACGGGCATTGTTATCTGGTGCAGGAATGGATTGACGGACAAAACCTAGAACAGGAATTGTCTGAGTCAAGTCCCTTCAATGAAGCTGAAATTCGGCAACTGCTGCATGAGTTGCTGCCTGTACTGCAATTCATTCACGATCGTCAGGTTATCCACCGCGACATTAAGCCCGCTAATATTGTTCGTCGTGGCTGTGATAGACAACTCGTTTTAGTAGACTTTGGGGCTGCTAAATGTCTGACGGCTACTGAGTCGGCGCACACAGGAACCCTGATTGGCAGTGCTGAATACACGGCTCCAGAACAGCTTAAAGGCAAAGCTATATTGAGTAGCGACCTCTATAGCCTGGGGGTGACTTGCTTACATCTAATGACTCAGCAATCCCCGTTTGCCTTGTTTGATAGCAGTGAAAATGCTTGGAAGTGGCGCGAATTCTTAGATGAACCCATCAGCGAATCGCTGGGATACATTTTGGATAAATTGCTGCTTTCTGCAACGAGACAACGCTATCAGTCTGCATCAGAGGTGCTTGAGGATTTAGATCTCGTCGCGAAACCTGTTTTATTGAAGCGACGATCGAGCGCTAAAATAGATGAAGTGTCTGTTAGTCAAGAGCATCGCCAACTTGCGTCGCTCGAAGCCGTTGCATCTTATTTACCGCTCCGGTCTGATGTTTCTGCAACTGTATTTGACTCGTCAACAAAAACTTGGCACTACGTCACTTCGTTAGAAACCTTAGATCTTGCCGAAAAAAGCACAAGTCGCTTGAGTCCTCGTTTGGCTGCTGCTGCCGCTACGCCTCCACTCCAGAAGGAAATGTCTGATGAGGAGGAAATGGCAGACATTAATGATTGCCTCAAATGGATCTGGCAGATTATCACCTTGACGATCATCACCTCGCTTGCAACAGCGACCTTAGTCATAGTCATTGCAGCAATTGAGTCGAAGTTCTCCACGACCGCTCCAAAAGTAGAGACTGTTATGCCCGTTCAAGGGTCGGGCAGTTCAAGTTATCGCTAACAGAACTGCGAATTAGCACATATGGTATGTTTGGCGATCGCACTCTGGCTGCTGCGTTAGGTTAGACAGATACGATCGTCTAATTTAAGACTGAGTGTAACCATGATTATTTCTTCATCAGTTTATCTTCCGTTTCCGCGATCGATGGTCTACGCAGCCTATCGCGACAAACTAGTAGAAATGCTGCCTTATCTCCCCGATATTCAACGCATTGAAATCAAATCTTGTCGGAAAGAAGGCACACTCACTCATTTCGTCAACGAGTGGCACGGAGGCGGCGAAATTCCACCCGTTGCCCGTGTCGTTCTTAGCGAAGCGATGCTTTCCTGGACTGATTACGCCACTTGGAACGATGCCGAGTTCACTACCGATTGGCGAATTGAAACACATGTTTTAACAGAAGCGGTTTATTGCACTGGCAGCAACCGCTTCTTAGAAGAAGGTAACGGTACTCTGATCGAAAGTAAGGGCTGTCTGATCATTGATCCTCAGAAAATCACTGGAGTCCCCCCGGTGATGAGAGGAATGGTGGCGAAAGTTGCTGAGGATGTTTTGAGTAAAAAGATTGAGCCAAGCTTGTCTCAGATGGGAAAAGGGGTTCAACAATATTTAAAACAGTTTCAGACCGTTTAACGCGATCGAGGCGGCTTCAAGATACAAGTCTAAGTTTGAGTATCGATTACGGTAACAGTTCTGTCACAAACGACTGTATTAGTGGTGTTTGGAAATAACGATGGCTCTTATTGTTCAGAAATTTGGGGGTACGTCCGTTGGCTCGATCGAACGAATCCGTGCAGTTGCTCAACGAGTTAAACAAACGGTCAAGGCAGGTCATTCGGTAGTCGTGGTGGTCTCAGCGATGGGAAAGATGACCGATCAACTGGTAAAGTTAGCATCTGAAATCACGGCTGACCCCGATCAGCGAGAACTGGATATGCTCTTAGCCACTGGAGAGCAAGCCGCGATCGCGCTCCTGAGCATGGCATTACAAAACCTTGGACAATCTGCCGTCTCCCTCACTGGCGCACAGATCGGGATCATCACCGAAACTAAACATAACCGCGCCCATATTTTGCACATTCATACGCAGCGATTGCAGCACCATCTCAATGAAGGCAGTGTGGTTGTGGTGGCTGGGTT
>Ga0209511_1001972_pt1 | contig 17407 bp, 13 predicted proteins | sample SSSSmetaG_FD_184141 | JGI IMG/M metagenome (GOLD analysis project Ga0209511, IMG submission 184141) | Glacier valley bacterial and archeal communities from Borup Fiord, Nunavut, Canada, to study Microbial Dark Matter (Phase II) - ​SSSS... | ecosystem: Environmental > Aquatic > Freshwater > Ice >...
CTATCTGATCGATATCGATTACAACCGTCTTTCTCTTAAAATCGGTTTGCTATTTCAATAAACTCAACCAAATTAAGCTATGAAACGATTCAATACAATTTTTAAATTTCTGGCATTGATTTTTATCCTGTCAGGATGCGAGGATAAATATACCGAACAATACCTTTCTCTGGAACCTGTCTATATGAGCTACAAAGATTTCAGGGAGGCCGTTAAAGTTGAAAGTACCCATTCGCTTGAGAAGCCAGGTAAAATCTATTACAAAGATAATTACCTGTTTATTAATGAGATCATGAAGGGTATTCATGTGTATAACAATACCAATCCTGCTTCTCCGCAATATGTCGGTTTTATAGCAATTCCGGGAAACGTTGATATGGTGATCAAAGGAAACATCATGTATGCTGACAGTTATATTGACCTTGTCGGAATTGATATTACAAATCCGGCAACTGCCAAAGAAGTTGCTCGTTTGAAAAGTGTATTCCCTTATTCTGTTCCTCCATACGAGTCGTATTACCGCCTCGGAACAATAGACGATACACAAGGTGTGGTTGTTGACTGGAATGTTAAAAAGGTTCGGAAAGAGATCGAACAGATCAGTTATCCGGTTTACCCTGTCTATTTTGGAAGTAAGTTTACTGAGTTCTCTTTAAGTTCCGATGCCGTCGCATCAAATGGCGCAGCGCAAAGTACTCCTGCGGGAATTGGAGGTTCAATGGCGCGGTTCGGACTGATTGGTAATCATTTGCTGGCAGTAGACAATAGTACTTATTATAGTTTTGATTTAACGAAAGCAACCGATCCATCCCTTGAAACAAAGCAAGGAATGAGTTGGGGAATTGAGACGATGTTTCTGTCGGGTAGTAATATGTTTCTTGGAACGAGAAATGGAATGCTGATCTACAATGTTGCAGATGTGACCAAGCCAACTTACGTAGCCAATTTTTGGCACGCCACTGGTTGTGATCCTGTGGTTGTGCAAAATAACAGGGCTTACGTCACAATACGAGGCGGAACACCTTGCCAAAACACTACCATCAACCGTCTTGATGTGCTCGATATTACAAATCTCAAAAATCCCACATTGATGCGGTCGTATAATATGACCAACCCTTTTGGTCTGGGAATCGACGATGACGTATTGTTTGTTTGCGATGGAGATGCTGGCTTGAAAGTTTATAATGCTGCAGATCCGTATCTTATTTCTGAACACCTGATTGCAACGTTTAAGGATATTAATGCCTTTGACGTGATTCCACTTGGCAATTCACTGTTGATGATTGGCTCTGACGGTTTTTATCAGTACGATTACACTAATCTGAACGATATTAAGCAGATCAGTTCGATTAAAGTAGTCAAATAATGAATGTTACCACCCTTCTTGCGGTCTTAACATCCTTCGAGCGGTCGTCAGACCCTCGAAGGGTGTTATCAGCCTTATTTATTTTGTGCTTTATTTTCATTGCTTCCTTCTCCTCCTATGCTCAGAAAAATGAGGACGAACCCCGTAAAGGTCAGATCGGAATCACATTTTCATCTTTTGGAGAGAATGATGTGGTTCGTTCTAAAGACCTATTGGGTAGTGCAAGTTATAACGGAGATAAATTTTTCACATTCGGGATTAATTACCTTTATAAACTGAACAACACCTTTGATATTGAAACTGGTATTGAATACTCAAATCATAAAATCATTGTCAAATCCATGGTGCTTCCAGATATGAACACTTATTCACCACATTACAGCGCTAATTTATCGCTAGTAAATATTCCGATTACTTTACGGGTTAATTTCCTGAAATACTTTTTTGTAAATGGAGGAATCCTCTTTGAAATGGATGCAGGAACCTCAAGCCCGATAGACGGCCAGACCGGAATAGGAAGTGTTTTGGGATTGGGAATTAAATATGACTTTAAATCAGGGTTCTCTGTCTTTGCAAATCCATATATTAAAGCACATTCTTTGGTTCCGTTTACGTCAGGTGATAATCATCAAAGAGTGATGGAGTCGGGATTTAGATTTGGTTTGATGTACGCATTGAAGTAATTTATTCTTAGGCGTTTGGTATGGATGAGTGGATTTTGTAATTAGGGCAACTGGCTATTCGTAACTGGCAACTAGCAGACTCGCTTATTATAAAATCAGAAATTATCTTTGGTAGAATTCATTCGCAGAACCTGACTGAAATGTTCCTATATTTGTCAGGCAAAATTCTGTAATTATGAATGTAACAGCACATATAGATATAAGCACTCCAAAAGGACGTAAAATTGTGCGAGAATTGGAACGCAACAAAAAAATAGTCGAAATCGAAAATCCCATGCCGACCGGAGAAGATGGTTTACCTGCAAAGACCTATTCGTTAGATGAATCATTTGAAAAATTGTGGAATAAGATGGAAGATCATTATGGTTTCGATTTGCGGAAATTATGAAATCTTTTACCATCAGAATCTCAAAGCAAGCTGATCTTGATATTGAAAATTTGCATTTATATATTTTTGAAATTTGTAAGTCTCCAATCACATCCAAACGGTATTGATACATCGGATTATTTCTGGTACACTGATTTCATAACTATAAAGTGAAAGATAATAATTTGCATAAAATATTAAATATAACATCTTTGAAAAAGACACAAGTGAAAAATTCCATGGGCAGAATAGCCATTCGTTTATTGCTGATTACAATGTCAATATCTTTTTCCTCCGTAGGTATTTCATCCTGTGGCAATCAATCTGCAAAAAAGGAAGTTAAGAAGGGTGTGGAGATCCTGTCAAATCTGCTCGAAGATACCAATTCACCAGACGAATCTCAGGTTGTATATAGGCTGTTAGTTTCCCCGAAAAATCCGCGTCCGGGAGAGGTATTCCGTATTTTGGCGGTCGGGGGCAAAAACATCCGAAAAGCAAAGCTTGTCATCAATGGTCAGGCCGGTTCTGTCGAATCTCAGAAAACCAGGAATGGTGATGGTTTGCCGTTTTGGCGAATCGATGCGTTTAAAGCAGAATCAGCTGGGAAATATAAAGCAACTTTAATATCAGGTAATAAGACTGTTTCTGAGATTGAGTTTTGGGTCACAGATAAGTCACCTAATCAAGCTTCCGGATCAGTCTGGAAAAATCAGCGGGGTTGGGATCGCGAAACCGAAGCGCTCTATTCGGCATGGATAAATGCACTCTTTTTTGAAGCCGATGAAAGTTCTTCATGGAAAGCCTTGCACGAAGTGATGCAGAATAAGGATCGGAATATCCTCTACAATTATCTTTCACTTGGTGAAGATGATCCGGCAGGGAAAAGCAAGGTGATTATGGATCCCGATTGTGCCGATAATCCTTTTTACCTTCGGGCTTACTTTGCATGGAAGCTTGGCCTCCCATTCGGTTACCACCTGAGCGACCGGGGCGGCATTGGTTTTGCTCCCAGAACTGGACAGTGGATCACCAATGAGTCATCTGCCTCAAAAACACAACCGGTACTGGCGTTCAATTCTTTCCTGAGAAAGGTGGCGAATGGGGTCCATTCAGGAACAGCCCGTACGGCACTTAAAGATGAAAGCTCTGACTATTACCCGGTTCCTCTTACAAAAGAGGCATTGCGTCCTGGGACTGTTTTTGCCGATCCATACGGCCACACACTGATACTTGTACGTTGGGTGCCTCAAACAGGCGATAAGCCCGGTGTGCTTCTTTCGGTCGATGCGCAACCTGATGGTACAGTTGGCATCAAACGTTTTTGGAAGGGAAACTTCCTTTTTACAACAACAGACGTGATCGGAGACCCCGGTTTCAAAATATTTAGGCCGATCATTCTTAACAACGGTAAGCTACAAGTATTAAAAAATAAAGAGCTATCTGCAAGCTCGGGATTTACGCCATTTTCCTTTCAGCAACAGGGAATGACAGGTGAGAAGTTCTACCACACAATTGAGCAGCTTATTAATCCGGAGCCAATGGATCCCGAAATGGCGCTTCTCGACCTGATCGATGCACTGCACGAACAACTGACGGTGAGGATTACTTCAGTTGCCAATGGTGAAGCCTACATGAAATCTCATCCCGGCGAAGTAATTGCTATGCCAGGCGGAACTTCCGGCGTGTTTCAGGCAGGTGGCCAGTGGGAAGACTTTTCGACTCCGAACCGCGATCTGCGGCTGCTGATTGCGATGGATGCAGTACTCGATTTCCCGGATAAAGTCCTTCGTTCACCGGATGATTATAAAATGTCGAAACTCATTTCCGATGAGCATGTTAAAAAGAACCTGGAAACTTTCTTATCCCAGAAATTATCCGAATTATCGATCACTTATACGCGCACCAACGGGGCTGAACAAAAACTGACACTTGCTGAAATTCTGAAACGAAAGGATGCTTTTGAGATGGCCTATAATCCGAACGATGGTGTTGAGATCCGTTGGGGAGCACCCGAAAAGAGTGAAGAACGCGCTACCTGTAAACGACATGTACCGGCGGGACAACTGGAAAAAATGCGTTCTGTGCGCCGATGGTTCCAAAAGAGATTGCATCCACCAACCTGATAACTTGTTGCTTTCCTTTCAAAAAGCAACATCCTCTTTTTACAAAAGTAAATGAGGATGTTGCAGTAAATCAACTTCTAATAAAACTTAAAATTTGATGTAAATACCTTATTCCTTTAAAGGAGCTAAGGTGCCAGACAAAATGCAACACTTGCTGATGCATCATATTGGCTTTGCCGGCCCACTCCGTTTATGACAGTAGTTGCCACATAAAGGTATTCGGCAAAAGCTGCTACTTTAGGACAAGTGCCAAGGAAAAATGAAACCGGATTTATAAAATCAAAAGCAAAGGTTGTTGCAGGGAAAAGTGACCCGTTCACATTACTTCCTGCAAGTGTATAAGCACCTTTAATGACCACAAAAGAATAGGTCGCAAATCCTTGCGGATGAGAAGCCGCCCAATGCAAAGTTACGTTATGCGTAGTATCGACATATTTCAGATAACCACAGTTCGGATCGGCATGAAGACCATCGAGTAGTGGCATATCTATCGACGCTGTACATTGCTGATTGTTTACATACAAAGCATTACCCATACTACTTACCAGTACGTGAGCGGAATTGTAAAATTCAACAGTTAGCGCATGTAAGGCATTTGTAATACCCGACGTGCTGTTAAGCAAACAACCTAAGTCCGTGTTGTAATATACTTTTGCCGGATTATGGACCGGGTAATAGCCATTGGTATCCGTTTTTTGCAATTCAATAATTTCATAGCGTCCGTTAACCGGATTCATGATAAGGTCGTTCCATGTATCACGTCTTGCAATTCCGTCAATCAGCACTTTGTAATAGACAATTCCGGAATCCCATGCTCTGCGATGATCGATGTTTACCGGCAACGTTCCGCCAAACGGGGAGTCTTTTGGAAATTGAAAAGGATATAAAGGTTGAAGTGTTGTATCAGCTTTCCCGTTAAGGGGAATTAAATTCCAGGGCACATAACCTATCCCTTTATAAAGCCAGTTGTTAACGTTTTCAGTTAAGAAAAACTGGTCAATTTCACTATCACTGCATACACAATACGAACCTGAATTGATAATTGCAATGCTTGATGGCCTGAAAGCCGCGCCGTTAATAAATGGCGTTACATTGACCGATGTTTTGGTCACATCAACGAGTGAAATTTTATTAGCCGGATCGCGCTCGGGAACCAGTAGTTTTGTTTCAGTGGAATCGGCCCAGGTTAAGAAGAACGGATTTATTAATCCATTGGCGATTAATACCTTTATGCCAGTGGCCAATTCAATGCGCGTAATTCCGGCAAGTCCTTGTTCACTTACATAGGCGAATGCCAAATCGGACGATAAAGTTAATCCGACAGCGAAGTTTAAATTGCTGTATAAAGTAGTTTTAACGCCGGTGATTAAATTTACCCGGACTAATTTACCAGGGTTGGCATATTCGACAACATAGGCTTGTTTATTAACTTCATCAACCCAAAGTTGTTGAGGAGCAATCAGTCCCCCGCAGACCACCACTGATGCAATACGATTGGCATTGGTTAAATCTACTTTGAGAAGATTTCCGCTGCGCTCTGTCACATAGGCCGTTTTTTCATCTTTAAAAACAGCTATATCTTCAGGATTTGTATAGCCGGAACCAATACGAACGTAGGAAGGATTAAGTTTATAAGTAACCCATTTAATCGTCAGATTATAGTCGTAGTTTACGACCTGTATCTTGCAATAATTGCCTTCTCTGGTTTGTACACAAAAAACATCTCCGTTTACTAATTTATTGGTGGCATCGTTATTGGCCGGAATTGGATTGGTTGTATAGGAGTATGATTGCATAGCAGTTGGAGTAATAGCCGTAAAACTTACTTTGCCCAGGTTGACAATCTTAGCCCCGCCTTGAGGAACCATTTGCCTTTTTATTGCAGTCATTTGTTCCCACCATAAGTCAAGTGTCGCAGCCGGAGCCAGCATTGACCCTGTTTCACAATCAAAAAGCCAGGTCCCTTTAATAATAGCTGTCCCTTTTGATACGATTGATGCTGATGATTGTACAAGATCGAGTTTAGAAATAAAGCCCGAATACTCTACAAATACCAATTGATTTTTGTTTTTCAGGTAGCGTGATCCGATAGCACCACCTAAACTTCCGATTAATTTTTTCATGATAATTAATGGTTTAATAATAATTTTAGAATTAAATATCTAATTGGAATATATTGGACCGTAATGATACCGATAGCTGAGTTAAAGTATTATAATTACGGCATATTTAGTTTGAATCTCCCGGCTAATATTTTATATATACCTTTGATTTAGGAGTTTTGTTTCCCTTGTTAACCGGATATTTAAACTGTGTGCGATTATTTTTATTTCTCATGAGTTGGTGATCACGACAGCCTCCTTTCCTTGTTTTTGTGCTTAAACATTAAATTATCTATTTATAAGGTTTATCATGAATTTTGTTTCAATTTGGCTCAACTTATTTTTCTTTCTAAATAATAACCTATTTTTGTAAGGAGGGAATAGACATAATTCCGACCAACTATGAAAAACTCTGGGTTACTGATATTGGCAATTGTTCTTTTAAGCGGATGTAATGGCAATTTGCAAAAAACCGGTGAGGGCGAAATAAAAGCCTATAATATTGATTTTAATTGGGGTGAAGGCGGGCCAAACGGTTTTGCCAAACCAGGTTTATGGGCTGATGCAAATCCTGCAGATCATGTGAATTGGTATGCATCATTGGGATGTAATGTGATTCAATCATTTGCTGTTTCGTGCAATGGCTATGCATGGTACAAAAATGGAATTGTTCCTGAGCAGCCCGGATTGAAATATGATTTTCTAACCGATCAGGTAAAGCTGGCACATCAGAAAAACATAAAAGTGTTTGGCTATTTTTGCGCGGGTTCCAACACAAAATGGGGGCTTGAGCATCCCGATTTAAGCTACGGCGCTCCGTCAAGTCCTCATATCCCCTATACAACAAAGTACCTCGACTACCTTTGTGGTTCTATTGAAGATGCCATAATAAAGACCAATATCGATGGCGTGTTTATTGATTGGTTGTGGAATCCGGGAACTACCATGGAACCCTATCCTCCTTTGGTGTGGATGGATTGCGAACAGGTAATGTACAGTGAGTTGATGAGCCAGCCATTTCCCGGAAAGGATAAAATAACCCCCGAAATTGAACTTCAGTTTCGCCGGAAAGCCATCGGCCGTTGCTGGAAAAGGATTCGGGAAACGGTGAAGAAAACAAAAACTGATTGCATTATCTGGTTAACATCGTGTCAGCTTACGAGTAAAGACATCGCCGGATCGGATATGCTAAAGGAAGTCGATTGGGTGCTGAATGAAGCCGGTGATATTGCAACGACTGAATCTGTTCGCAACATGTTGGGCGAACATACCCGTCTGGTAACCTGCCTGGCTAATTGGAACGGACAAGATCCGGCCAGGATTATTCCGGCTGCCATCAAGGAAAAGGTGGGGTTATATGGTTTTACTAAACCTGTTTCAGGTTCAATGATGCCACCGGTTGATTACTATCTTTCCAAAGCAATTGATAGTTTAAAAGGAGATGAGCGAAATATAGCCGTTTTGGCGCGCGCTTACAATAATTTGCCTTTTGATTATGTAAGAAAATAGTTTCACTGCGCAAACTTATTTTTATATCTTCGGCCTTTCAAATCCCGAATCATGTTCAATAAGTTTTTTGCCTGCACAATCGTTTGTTTCTTATTATTTCTTGTTGGAGTGAAAGGCGCAGACCTTTCTTTTAAAAATGAAAAAGAAGTCTCTCCCATCGTTAAAAAGGACAGCTTAACTTCGGCAGGAACTGTAAACCAGAAATATCAGATTCATGCCAAAAGGACAAAAGGTGCTATTAAACTGGACGGAATCATCAACGAAGAGGATTGGTTGACGGCGGAAAAAGCGAAGGATTTTTTCATGGTACTCCCTTACGATACGGGGCATAGTGTCGCAAAGTCGGAAGTGATGATGACTTACGACGACAAAGCTTTTTACATGGCAGTAATTTTTTACGATACTGTTCCCGGAAAAAGGCCTGTGGAATCACTCAGAAAAGATTTTGTTTTTGGTAATAATGATAATTTTCTTGCATTTATTGATCCCTATAATGATCAGACAACAGGTTACTCATTCGGCGTAAATGCTGCCGGTGCAATTTGGGATGGGACGATGAGCGGTGGTGCAGCAGTAAACTTAATTTGGGATTGTAAATGGGAATCAAAGACCAAAAACTATCCTGATAAATGGATCACTGAAATGAAGATTCCCTTTAAATCGGTGCGGTACAATCCGCAGGTTGACCACTGGAATATTCAGTTCTCCCGACAGGATTTGAAATTGAATGAGAAATCGGCCTGGGCACCCGTTCCACGACAATTCCCGACAGCATCATTGGCATATGCCGGTCAGCTAAAATGGGATACGCCACCCCCTAAATCGGGACTTAAACTTGCATTAATCCCTTATATTTATGGAAGCGCTTCCCGGAATTTCGAAAAACCGGAAGATACCCGCTATCGGAAAGATTTCGGCTTTGATGCTAAACTGGGACTTTCCTCCTCGTTAAATCTCGACTTGACTTACAATCCCGATTTCTCGCAGGCCGAAGTCGACGACCAGGTTACCAATCTCGAAAGGTTCGAATTGTATTTCCCGGAGAAACGACAGTTCTTCCTCGAAAACAGCGACTTGTTCAGCAATTTTGGAGCCACCAGCATACGCCCTTTCTTCTCACGCCGGATTGGTCTCGATGCTCCCGTAAATGCAGGAGTAAGGTTAAGTGGTAAGATCGGGCAGGACTTGCGTATTGGTGTTATGGACATGCAAACGGGCAGTGAGGGGGATTTTCTTTCACGGAATTTCTTCGTCGCATCAGTTCAAAAGAAGATCTTTTCGAGGTCGAATATCGCAGCAATTTTTGTCAATAAACAACAGCTGAGTGTCCCTGCCGACTGGACCGGGAACGACTACAACCGTGTGGCGGGGCTTGAATACAACATGGCAAGCAGAAATAATTTCTGGACGGGGAAGCTATTTGGTCAAAAGTCATTTACCCCAAGGGCGCTTGCTTCCGAAGAGTATTCCCAGGGAGTAAACGTGGCCTATTCACGAAAAAATTACCTGCTCGAGTTTCTGCAGCTCTATGTTGGGAAAGACTTTAATGCCGAAACCGGCTATGTGCCACGTCGCGACTTTCTGCAGATCAATCCAAGGGCAACAGTTAAATTTTATCCTGAAAACGGACCACTTGAGTACCATGGTTTTTTTACTGAAGTCGACAATACCTACAAGCCCGACAATCGCGAACTTACCGATCGGGAAGTTAGTCTTGATTATGTTTTCCAGTTTAAAAGTCGCGCCCATCTCGAATTTAAAAGTAATTACTGGTATGTCCTTTTACGTCAGGATTTCGACCCGACCAATCGGAGATCAAATTATCTGCTTTCGGGAAGCAGTTACAAATGGAGTGATTTTTCGGTGCTTTTTAATTCCGATAACCGGAAGATGTTCAAATACGATTTTCAAGCCGGATATGGCGGGTATTTCAACGGCAACAGATGGTTTATGAAGGGAACTATCAATTACCGGTTTCAACCTTATGGTTATATCTCCTTAATCTACAGTTATAATGATCTTTCATTGCCAGATCCCTGGGGGCATACAAAATTTTGGCTGGTGGGTCCAAAACTCGATGTAACGTTTACCGACAAATTGTTTTTTACTACCTACGTGCAGTACAACGAACAGTTGGATAACCTGAACATCAATGCGCGGTTTCAGTGGCGCTATAAACCTGTCTCCGATTTGTTTTTGGTCTATACCGATAACTATTTTCCCGGAAATATGAATGTCAAAAATCGGGCGCTAGTTCTGAAACTCTCCTATTGGTTTAACTGACCGGTTGATTTTAAGTGTTGTTAACTTAAATGAAAAATCAATTAACCAGCATTTTCTGTTACTTTTGACGATTAAATAATCTGTTTGATATGGCGCTTTCGAAAATTGAAAAACAATTGAAGCTGGATGAACGTTATCTGAGGATGTCTGCAATTTGGGCCGAAAATTCGTATTGTACACGTCGTCAGGTGGGAGCACTGCTTGTTAAAGATCAAATGATCATCTCTGATGGTTACAACGGAACACCTTCGGGATTCGAAAATGTTTGTGAAGATGAAAACAACAAGACTAAACCCTATGTTCTTCATGCCGAAGCAAATGCAATTACAAAAGTTGCCAAGTCGAACAACAGCAGCAATGGCGCAACATTGTATGTGACTTCGTCACCCTGTATCGAATGTTCAAAACTGATCATTCAGGCAGGAATTAAAAGGGTTGTTTTCTCGGAACAGTATCATATGAACGACGGTGTTGAATTGCTCGAAAGGGCAAAGGTGGAGGTCGTTAAGGTTGACCTTCAATGAATTTTTGAATATAATTAATAGATTAAAATGGATAACAGAACTCGGAGATTAGTGATTTGGATGCCGCTTTTTTTGGCTGTTGCAATAATTGCAGGTATTTTTCTTGGAGCAAGAATTCAACGCATGCAGCATTGGGGCCCGCCGTTGACTGCTGCCAATGGTGCCAATAAGGTCAGTTTAATCATGAGTCTTATTGAAGGGAATTATGTCGATACGGTTGATTCAAAAAAAATAGTGGAGGCTGCAATTCCTGAAATACTTAAACAACTCGATCCTCACACAGTTTATATCCCTGCAAAGGATATGCAGGAAGTAAGTGAAGAGATGTCGGGAAACTTTAGTGGTATTGGGGTGCAGTTTTCGATACAGAACGATACCATCATGGTGATTGATGTGATATCGGGTGGACCTTCGCAAAAACTGGGAATCAGGGCCGGCGACCGTATCGTAAAAGTAAACGATTCGATCATGGCTGGTGTAAAAGTAACCAACGAAAAAGTGCTTAAAAAACTTCGCGGCGATAAAGGATCTAAAGTAAACGTAAGTATTGCACGGAAAGGATTTCCTGAGCTCATCCCATATGAGATCAAACGAGGCGAGATACCGCTTACAAGCGTTGATGTCAGTTATATGATTGATGATAAAACTGGTTATATCAAAGTAGGTCGTTTTGCAGAAAAGACATACGAAGAATTTATGAGCGGTGTAGATAAGCTTGAGAAGAGCGGCGCCGATCAGCTCATCATCGATTTGCGGGGAAATCCCGGAGGTTACTTGGGCGCGGTAATAAAGATGGTCAGCGAATTCCTCGATAATGGAGAACTGGTTGTCTACACCGAAGGACGTACGCAACCCAAACGATCGTTCAATACTGAAAAGAAAGGGTCTTATTATGGAAAGAAAGTGGTTGTGCTTGTCGATGAGTACTCTGCTTCAGCCAGTGAAATTTTCGCCGGTGCCATTCAGGATAACGACCGTGGTACCATTATCGGACGCCGCACTTTTGGCAAGGGCCTTGTGCAGGAGCAGATCCCGTTTTACGATGGTTCTGCCATCCGTTTGACAGTGGCCCGTTATTACACACCCGCCGGACGTTGCATCCAGAAATCGTATAAAAAAGGGTTGGATGATTACTATGGAGACCTTAACCGTCGTTATGTGCATGGCGAATTCGAACAAAAGGACAGCATTCAATACAGCGATACCCTAAAATATTACACACGGATGAAAAGAGTCGTTTACGGCGGTGGGGGAATCATGCCTGATCTTTTCGTAGCGGCTGATACTACCGGTTTCTCACCTTATTACCTCAAGGTAACACAGAAAGGACTTGTCTATCAGTATGCCTTCGATTATTCGGATAAATACCGCGACGAACTGGGTAAACTGAAAACAGGTCAGGAATTTGAGACCTATTTAATCGGGCACAACATTCTCAATTCATTCACCGAATTTGCAGTAAAAAAAGGAATTGCAACCGACGCGAAAGGGATGGCTCTATCGGGGAAAATCATCGAGACGCAGCTAATGGCTTACATATCGCGTAATATCATTGGTGAGGTTGGTTTTTATTCGGTGATCAGTAAATTAGATCCGACACTTAAAGAAGCCATTAAAGCATTCGATAAGAAAGAGATGCTTGTGCAATCGAATTAGTGTTTGTAATTGAAATAGTGAAGGCCTGACAGGTTTATGCGATTATGAAGTGAAGGCCTGACTTGTTCATGATTTGAACGAGTCAGGCCTTCACTAATTTAGATTTGTTTTTTTTCAACGCCCTGTAACATTCTCTCTTTTCATGCGTCTTATTGTTTGAAATGCTTAACTGAAGAGATGACGATCAAAGACTATAACCGGGCAGTGGATACATGGGCTGATGGGCTTTACCGATTCGTGCTGAAGAATCTCTCCGATTCAGAGAAATCGCGGGATATTATTCAGGATTGCTTCGAGAAGATGTGGGTGCATCGCGAAAATATCGATGCCGAAAAGGTGAAAGCTTATTTGTTTACCGCGGCACATCATACGATGATCGACTACATCAGGAAAGCGAAACGTGAAACTTCGCTCGACTGGAAGAAGGTTGCAGAGCCCGTCGCTCACCATGGTTATTCTGATCTTCAGGAGATTTTGCACGAGGCAGTGCAGCGGCTGCCCGAAATTCAACGGTCGGTTGTGATGTTGCGCGATTACGAAGGTTATTCGTACCGCGAAATAAGTGAGATAACCAGAATTACCGAAGTACAGGTAAAAGTGTATATTTACCGTGCCCGGATTTATTTGAAAAGCTATATTGGACAAATTCAAAGCGTGGTATAAAATGAAGATTACCAGGTCAAATTACGAAAGTTATTTTCTCGATTTTCTCGAAGGGAATCTGGAGCCGTCCATCATGGACGAATTCCAGCTATTTCTGAAAGAGAATCCCGATCTGGCGTCGGAGCTCGAAATGGGCGAACTCCCTGCGCTTTTTCCCAATGAAGATATTCGTTTCGACGCAAAAGAGGAACTTAAAAAGTCGGTCAGCGATTACGACACCGAGTTCCAGAACCGGGCTGTGGCTTATTACGAAGGAGATCTTTCGTTAAGCGAACAGAACGACTTTGAGTCAAGTTTATCCGAAAATGCGGCGGTTGCAACAGCAGCTCAACAGTTTGAAAAACTAAAACTTGAGGCCGATCGGGTCATTATCTACGAAAATAAAGAGCAACTTAAAAAGAAGGTTGTACTGTTCCCGTTATGGGCGAAAGTGGCTTCGGTTGCTGCAATGTTGTTGTTAGCTTACCTGCTGATTCAGCCGCGCGATGTTATACGACCCGGCAAGGAACAATTAGCTGATAAGTTGAATAGTAAATCCACGAATGACATTGTTTCGCCTGGTGTAAATTTAAAAATTGAAGATCAGGAGAAAGAAAAAAAGAACCCTGCGGTAACTCCGAAGACAATTCCTGCCAAAGTGCCTGTCAAGCTACAACAAACCCCAGCCAATCAGAAACCGGAAAAGAAAGTGATTCCTGCACCCCAGTTACAGATTCCGGTAACTACACCTTCGTTGCTGAAACCGCGTGGTATCTCGTTTGGCCAGCCCGACGATGTCGAATTGGCGGTAATGACCCTTAAAGATCCAACGCTCGTCACAAAAGAGCTGGAGTTATCCGAATTAATCAGGGAACAACTGGCCTCTATGCGCAACAGCGACGACCGCGAATTGCTGTCGACGGACCATTTAGGCTTGTCGGGATTGCAATTAATCGCCCGATTGACCGGAAAAAGACTTACTGCCCGCAAAGGTGATGATGGCGCCGTGCATTCTGTCTCTTATAACTCCCGCTTACTCGCCTTTTCGATCCCGGTGAACAGGTAAACCTTTTCATAATTTCAACGAATTGCTTCCACAGAAACGGACGCAGCAAAGCAAAAGTGTACTGTCGACGCAAAACCTTGAGGATGCCATCGGCAGGATTGATCTGTTACTTGTCGATACGATTGATGTTTTGGTAAAGCCATGGGAATCGAAAGAACCTGATTTCTTTAAGGCGGTCAGGAATGCGCGCATGATTGTGGATGCCGCTTCGCGGAAAACTAAAAAACCCGAAGAGAAACCTGCTGCAATGCCCGAAAAGTAATTGAAGGATGCAATCAACGAAAGAACCTTGTTGGCGTAAAACCTGGCAAGGTTTTTCTTTTTTTATCCGTAACAGATAACTGAATAAGAGGGTAAATGCAACTGGAATCAAAATGCTTGTAAATATGCAGATTATCAGCAAATAATTTTGTAACTAATGATTTGTTATTGTTTAAAACTATGTATGTTTACGGGAGCAAAAATACGCAACGGTATTTCACATTACTGCCTAAAAAACGACATATGCTTCATCTTATGAAGACAGTACCATTAATAATTTTTCTTTTTCTGACTACTAATTTATTTGGGCAAAGCAAACTGCCAGAAGACTATGGATTTAGGCACTTGCAAACAATTTATAAAGGTGACACTATTGATATTTTGATGAAATCAAAAAAAGGGGAAGAACAAAAAGCAAAACCATTGCTCTTATTTTGTCAAGGTAGTTTACCACAACCATTAATAAAATTTGATGAACAAGGTATGTATGGCGTTTTCCCATTTAATCCGGACAGTTTAACAATAGATTATCATATCGCAATTGTAAGCAAGCCATTTATCCCACTAATCGGAGAAAAGAAATTATTGGGGAAAAATTTCACCTTTACAGATAGTACAGGATATTACCCAAAAAAGTATACAGAAAGAAATCTGTTGGACTATTATGTGAATCGAAATATTAAGGTCATCAAGTTTTTACAAAAACAACCATGGATTTCAAAAAACAGATTAGTGGTTGCGGGCCATTCTGAGGGAAGTACAATTGCTGCGAAACTTGCGCGTTCTTATACAAGGGTTACCCATTTAATCTATTCAGGAGGAAATCCAATGGGACGAATAATGTCAATAATTGAACAAAACAGAGCGAACGAAACTGACACAGACAGCACAAGGCAAGGAGAAAAAAACATAGAATATTGGCAACGCATTGTCGGGAATAAAACAAATATGAATGTTTCACAAGGAGATACCGATAGAGCAACTTATGAATTTTCAAATCCACCAAAAGAGTATTTGGAAAATTTAAAAATACCCATTCTGATTTGCTATGGTACAAAAGACTGGAGTGCTCCCTTTAACGACTACCTAAGAGTGGATGTGATCAGAAAAGAGAAAAAGAATTTTACTTTTAAGGCATATATTGGAACTGAACACAACTATTTTCCATTATTACCTGATGGTAAACCAAATTTCGAAATATTTAATTGGGACAAAGTATCAAATGACTGGCAGAAGTGGTTAAAGCAGAATTAAACCCGCGTGCGGATGCGGAACGGTTTAACTAATTCTTGAAAAGGTCATTATTGCATTTTTTTAAATATGCTTATCTAAAAGTATACCAATATGAATAAATAGCTGAATAGGCATGAATGACTATATCGGATGAAAATCATAATGCATTATCAAAATTATTTGATTTTGCCAGATGCAAATCCATTGGAAAATATTGCAATTTAAATTACTAAATATTGGATTTATGAAAATTAAAAATTGTTGTACACTGATTTTATTATGCCTCTTGGTATTCAATGCAAAGGCACAAAAATATTCCTGTCTTGAATTTTTATTGGAGGGGAAGAAGTTTGATTCACTTAGGATCGCAACTTCCGATACCGTGGGTAATCTGGCAATATTCCATGGAAAAACGGATGATAATTTTAACTGGAAATTTGAAATACCAATTGAGATATGGACAAGGTTAGATCGGGTCGTAATAGGCAACGCCAATGCAAAAAAAAGAGTCTATGATTATGTTTGGTTCCTAAATAAATCCTCCAATGACGAGCAATTATCGATTCCTGAAACAGGGGAAGTCCCAACTTTTATACCAGATTGGAAAGATGTAAAAATGAAAGCGGTCTATTTGAATACAGATACGATGCATGAAGAGGATGTAACTTTGGTATATCATAATTTTACAACAGTCCCCATTAAATCGTCAGGAATGGAGGCAATGAAAAAATGCCCTGATTTTAGTTCATTTCCTGATAGTTATAAAAGTAATGATTCTCAAAATTATAATCAAAGTCTCACTGAATACAGACAACTTGTAAAAGATTACCCCGATTCGAGATTGTTAATCATTAAAATGCGGGAATATCTCAATAAGTATCGTTCCGTTGCCGATGCCAGATCAGTATACAACCTTTTTTCCGAAAAGACGAAGGTCTCGGTTTTTGGAAAAGAAATTGCACAGGCTTTATTAAAGGATTGGACTAAATTTGAAAATCTTACAATGAAGAATATTTTAAACGATCAGGATGAAACAATTATTCTGAATCCTGCAAAATATACATTGATTAATTTGACGGCTTCATGGTGTGTGTATTGCCGAAAGGAAGTTCCGCTTTTAAAGCAAATTTACAAAGATCTTAATGGTGACGCTTTTGATATGATTTCAGTAAGTGTAGATGATATTCGATATATTCAAACATTTAAGAAACAGGTAATTAACGACTCTATTCCCTGGCGTAACTTAACTGCTTACCCTTCGAATATTTCAATAATGAAAAAATACGCAGGTAATGGTATTCCATTAAGCATTCTTGTCTTTCCCGATCAACATATTGAATTTATGGATGTGAGGAATGAAGTGATCAGGAATAGGCTTTATCAGTATGTGAGAAAAAAAGGCTGAAATACCTGTGCTCGCCCTCGTTTGTAACGAGGGGTTAGTTGTCAGTCGTTTGTAACGATCAATAAATCAAATCATGTCATCACTAGTGTCTATTAATTTTTGTTAAAATGGCTCATATCTATTTTATGCACAGCATGCTATCCATTCAAAACCTTGTCGCCTTTTTAAATTTTGTTCCTTTGTATTT